>Ga0098050_1000061_pt1 | contig 40073 bp, 67 predicted proteins | sample 14_taG_FD_77070 | JGI IMG/M metagenome (GOLD analysis project Ga0098050, IMG submission 77070) | Marine viral communities from the Subarctic Pacific Ocean - 14_ETSP_OMZ_AT15311 metaG | ecosystem: Environmental > Aquatic > Marine > Oceanic | place: Pacific Ocean | collected 2015-01-18
ACATTGGAGTGATTGTATTGCTAAATTAGAATGTGCAAATCCAAAACCAATGAACTGGCCAAGTGCGGCAACAGGAACTATAATAACGCCTGGCATTAATAGTGCAGTAGCGGACTATTTAATTGCTCGTAGTTTTGACGGTAGCGTAATTACTTCTATGCTAGTTTGGGCAGATGATAATCAAGCAACCGCAGAAGATATGGCAGTTGAGTTTCTAAAACGTCATCCAGAACTTTGGACGGCTTGGGTAACACCAGAAGCGGCCAGCAACATTACAGAATCGTTGCAGTAGCATGAACTTTCCATCGTTAGATAAAGGAACTATAACTAGTTTCAAAAAATCAATCGATGCAACGTTTAGAGAATTTGCGGCAAATTGGGGAGAGTGGTTTACAGACTTACTCTCTCCATTACAATGGTTGCTAATAAACTTTGAAAAGTTATTACTAGCAACACCTTGGTATGTTTTCCTAATTGTATTTGGTTTTATAATTTGGAAAGCAACTGCCAATTGGAAAATTGTAATAGGTTTCTTGGCTAGTTTTATAGCAATAGGACTAGTAGGCATGTGGAACGATACAATGCAAACATTATCTATTGTATTTGTTTCAACATTTGTTTGTATAGCAATTGGTATTCCTACAGGAATATTAATGGCAAAGAATAATACAGCACAACGAATTATAATGCCTGTGTTAGATCTGATGCAAACTATTCCAAGTTTTGTATATCTAATTCCGGTAGTAATGTTATTTGGGTTAGGCAAAGTTCCAGGAATGATAGCAATAGTTGTGTTTGCTATTCCACCTGTGATTAGATTTACAAACCTTGGCTTACGTGATGTAGACCATAACTTAGTTGAAACCGGACAAGCAATGGGATTAAAACAAAGACATATTTTAGCATTCATAGAGCTACCATTAGCACGAAATGTTATACTAGGAGGCGTAAACCAAACAGTAATGATGGCACTAGCAATGGTTGTAATTGCAAGTATGATTGGAGTTAGGGGATTAGGCTCACAAGTAATGAATTCAATAGGCAATGGATATCTAGGACTAGGTGTTATAAGTGGGCTCAGCATAGTTGCATTAGCAATTATTATTGATAGAACTATACAAGCATATAGTAAAAAATATGATAAATGGAGTCATTACAAATGAATCCGGTAATTGCAATTAATGTAAACATGGCGTCTAAAGGACACCAGATTGGCAGATTAGTATCAAGTTGTAGTAATGTTACTTGGTATGATCATCCTAACAACGGAAGTAATCCGTGGGAACCATGTAATAATATATTAAATGCAGAACTAAGTGGATTTCATTACGATAGAAGATTTGCCGATAATACAACTATACCACCTGTATTAGATTATGCAAGACGCAGTGGATTACCAGAACGTCCAGTTATAGAATACAAAAATAGGTTGCTAACGTATGTAACACACAGTTATTTAGATGAGTCACGCGAATATTTTAATGGTAAACATCTTGTAGTGTTAGATAAAGATGTAGAAAGATTTATGAATACATCATGGAACTTTAAAGTAGGCAAAACAAAAAAACTTGTTAGTGAATTATATACAGAAGAACAAATAATAGAAATTCTTGATAGCACTTACGATAATTATAAAGCCAATATAACAGAAGATGATTTTGTCATTGAGTCAATAATTGAATTATTTGATCAAGATATTTTTAAAATTATGTGTAATGAATTAGAATTAGAATTTAACGAAGATAGATATATAAAAGTAAAGAACTTTATAAATAGAAGTAAATGGAGGTAACAAACAATGTGGTTTAATTGGAAGCATCTTAGAGATGCGGAAAAGCATGCCAGACAAAAACCGGGCAATGCAGTAAAGTTATATTTCAAACATATGTATGTAGGATTTAGGGAAGCAGGCAAACAATTGCTTATGGCTATTGCTAGTATACTACACGCAATATTTCCACCATTGTTTGATTTTAAATTACTTGATATAGTAATTGATCAAACTATAGGCTTACATAAGTATTTGCCTAACCATCCAAGTTGGAAAAGATTAAAAGACGAATTAAAGAAGAAATAATAATATGAATTTAGATGGACTTAAACTAATACTGACTCATGGTGTTAGTATTAACACAAGTGGAACTACAGGTGACCCAAAAAAGATATTACAAACACCTGAAAAGATGAAATTTGCAGATGAGATTGCAATTGACAGTCAACAGATAACAAAAGACAGTAGGATATATACGGTATGTAAAATACAACATGCAGGTGGGCTATTGGCACAAACTTTACCAGCCTTACGCATTGGCGCAGAAGTTGTAGTAGAAGATTTTAGTGCATATACATGGGTTAAGGAAATACACAAGTATACCCATTCTCATCTTTCTCCAAATCATGCAACAGCAATAATGAAAACCAAAGGCTGGCGCACAGTAGACTTAACTGGAATATGGATAACATGTGGAAGCGATCCAGTTCCTTGGGATACTATTAGTGCGTTTGTAGAAAAAGGCGCAACATTTATGGCAAATTGGGGCATGACAGAAGTTGGACCATGTGCTATTAACACAGTATTTGAAACATTAGATAAAGTTGAAGAATACAAACATGAACTAACCATCTTAGGTGATAGATTCTATTGTGACACTACAGTAGGACCAGATGGGCAATTATACGTTAAAGGTGATATAAGCGTTTATGGAGATAATTGGTTTGCTACAAAAGATGTAGTAAAAGAAGAGAATAACAGGTATTATTACGTTAAAAGGGCGTCTTAGACGCTCAAATACCGTCATACACGCACGAATTATACACAGGAAACAATTACAACATGGCAATATTAGAATTAGAAGTGTTAAAAGTTCAACACTACACAGATGAACTATTTCACTTTACAGTGGCAAGAGACCCAGGATTAAGATTTAGAGATGGTGAATTTGTAATGATTGGACTAAACAACTGGTCTGAAAAACTACAAAAGAACAAACCAATTATGCGAGCATACAGTGTAGCAAGTCCTAACCACCAAGATACTATTGAATTTTATAGTATTAAAGTGCAAGACGGACCGTTAACTAGTAAACTACAGCATGTAACACCAGGCGACAAGATATTAGTAAATGACAAAGCAGTAGGCACATTAGTTAATACAAATATTAAACCTGGGCGTAATTTATATTTACTAGCAACAGGCACAGGAGTTGCACCGTTCTTGTCATTAGCACGTGGCGTAGACACATATGAACATTATGACAACGTCATTTTAGTATGGGGTGCAAGAACAGTTGCAGAACTTCCATTTGATGCAATGTTTAGAAATCTAAACGAAGATGAAATATACCAACATGTAACAGAAGGTAAGTTTAAGTTTTATCCAACAGTAACAAGACAATTTTATGAAAATGAAGGCCGTGTAACAACAGCAATGTATGAAGGCAAAGTGCAAGAAGCATTAGACTTACCAGCGTTAGATCCAGAACAAGATCGAGTTATGATATGTGGAAGTATTCCAATGAATAATGAGCTAGTAAAATGGCTAGAAGGCAAAGGATTTGAAGAAGGTAATAACAAAACACCAGGAACTTATGTAGTTGAAAGAGCATTTGTAGAACAATGAATTATAGAGAGTTAATTGATAAGCACAAAACTACTATTGTAAATAACTTTGAACCAACACGGTGCGAAGAAAATGTATTTACTGAACGTGACTTACATCAATTAACTTTATATCAATTTCAAAATGCAGATGATTTGCGTTGGACAGATACAAGCAGTAATATACAGCCCATATTAAATGTTTCACAACTGTTTAAAGACCTTCCGTGGATGCAAGACAAATTTGAATCAATACTAAAACACGACTTCAGCGAACATCACACAGGTAATTATTACATTACTACACAGTTACACGATGCACATGTAGACCTAATGACAGAATCAGAAACAGAATTTGACTGGGCAGAGAATTTAATTCCTTATAAAAGTTGTGTGATACCATTAGTCATTACAGCAAGTGCAGAAGCCTACACAGCATTTTTTAAACAAAGGTATATTGGAACAAGCATGACATTTGATCGTGTTGGACAAAGTTCACAAGACAAAAGCATGTATGAGATTGCACGTGAGTATCCAGAGTTAGAAACACTAGATACTCCAACACTAGAAAACACAGATTATATATTCCCACATATAGATGATGGTAATATATGTGACTTTGAGTTGGAAGCAGTGTTTCCATTTCTTCCAGGTAATGCAATAATATTTGATGCATGTCAGTTACACGCAAGTTGTGTAACACGCAAACGACCAAACTTCAATTCACTGAAAGCAGGAATAAATATTCAGTTTTATATTAAGGTATAAATATTAATATAGGGTGAACCAAAATTGGCCCGGGTAGAGATTCATTGCTTGCATGTCAACACTCTTAGGACGATAGCTATCGGACAGGTTTACCCTAATTAATTACAAGGAAAAAATATGCACACATTATATTTGGTAGTAAGCCAAAGTTGTATTAATCAAATGGAAATTCCATATTTGTTAAACAACAGTCCAGAATTACATGGAACCAGCGGCCCAGGAGAACATTGGGCAACATATGAACTAAACGGCAAAGAAGTAGATCACGAACCTGGTCCATTAGGCAAAATAAGAGTCCATGATGATTATTGGAACTTAGATAATGAAGATAGGCAATGGTATAATTTTGATGTGCGTAATGAAATGAATATTTCAGAAGATCAATTAAATGGATTACTTAATATAAGCAATAAATATTCAATTGCATTATTATTGCATGCACAGAATTATGATGATGTGTGGAAGTGGAGTAGAACACAAAATGTTATTATAGTAAATCCGATAATTAGTCAATGGAGCGAAGCAATTAACACATGGGCAGCACGTGAATATAATTATCTAATGGAAGATAATAAAAATGCTAATTTTAGTGGATATGATCATGTATGGCCAGGTCCAATAAATGTTGCAAAAAAATTCATAGAACGTATGGAATGGGATCAAGAAATATCCGAGAACCATGCAGATAGATTAATAAAACAACCACAATGGATGAAAGCACCAGAAATATATACATTATGGGATAGTGTTGGAATAAAATCACCATCAAAAGAATGGATAGACGCATATATTAAAGACTACAATGAACATCAAGAATGGAACATAGACGAAGTTAATAAATTAAAGGATGGATACGATGAAATCAGATAACATAGATACAGTATCAGAATTAGAAACAACACCAAAATCAGAATTTTTACCTTTTAAAAATACACTTAAAATTTACGTCTTTAAGAAAGAAAATGCAGTTCAACTTAGTTTTAAATTATCAGACAATGCAGTATTTACTGATAGACTAAGTATTCAAGATATGCATATTATTTGCAAAGAATGGAATAATGGTGGCGTAAATGGAATTGAAACTTGGATGGGAAAAGTATTCTGGGAAGAACGCAAAGTTGGTCCAAGACCAGAATGCAAACCAGCAAGTTTTGTTGCCATACAATTTAATAAATGGAACTTTAGGTTAACAATAGAAGAAATGAATAACATAGTGGAGGAGTTTAATAAGCAGTTGAATGGTGCTAATCATTGGGATAAATGATAAATAGCATTATGGACATATATAAAAAAGACAAAGCAGTAAGCGTAGCACTTTCAATAGCCTTAATATTGCTTGTAGCCTGCCTGTCTTGCATGGTTTATTCATATGTTAAATTACAACAAGCTCACCCATTAGAAAACTTACGTGGTGCAATACTACAGCCAGTTTATGATGGAGATCCAGTTTTAGAATTCCAAGGCACATACGATAGGTATGTAAAGTGTAATATGACAGGATTTGATGTGCAGTTATATAATGAAGAAACAGCAGATATAATTACATTAACACCAGTTCATTTAGCAAAACCAGTTCCAGTATTACCTGAACCAGCAGAAGGTATAAAAACACAATTTGCATTATTCATGCCAAAAACAATATACCCAGGCACATGGAAACCTTCATTTACAGGATTCTACATATGTCAATTAGGAATATTTGTAGATCAAAAAACACAAGTAATAAAACCAGAAGCGTTTGTAATCAAGCCAGCAGTAGTCGAAAAACAATAGGTTGACAAAACCAAGACTTCTTGTTATAATATACACTATTATGACAAATGGAGATACAAATGATATTAGGTAAAATTCAGAAGAAAAAATTATTCGAAACGCTCTTTGCTGACTGGCAAATGAAAATTAAAGCATTATCACCAACATTGAAAAAGAAATCAATTAATTTATTAGCCGAATGGGCGGCAGAGTCACAAATCCAAAATTATGAAAACGAAAACAGAAATAGATAAAGCGTTCGAACCAAAAAATACGTGCAGTATATGTGAAAGTCCTTATGACGATGATGCAGGTGGAATACAAGGACACTTTGGCATACTGCCAGTTACTTTTTGTGAATGGTGTTATAGTAGCATTTATGATATGGTTTATCAAGAGGTAAAAGAAGAAGTTATTGATCAATTCAAAGAATGGCAACGATTGAACCCAGAACCATGTGGTATGAGTAGAAAATAAATATAAGCATGTTATACCCCACCATAGATTTTGTTCAGTTTGACTTAAATGTAACATGTAATGCATTTTGTCCAGGATGTCATAGATATACAGTTATTGACGATCAGATGTATCTTAATCCATTTTTATCATTTAACACAAGTCTTAATTTAGAAATCATTGAACAAGCAATGATAAACAAACGTATTGTTGATCGTCCTTGGATTGATTTTGTTGGATTAGTAGGTGAACCAATTGCACATCCAAAATTTACGGAAATTATAGATATTATCTACAAACATAGACCTAATGCTAAGATTAATATACATACAAATGGTGGTTTAAAATCTACACAATTTTTTGAAGAACTTGCAATCAAACTTAAAAATAATCACTATTTGCTACAATTTTCAGTAGATGGACTAGAAGATACAAATAACATATATCGTATAGGTGTGTCTTGGAAAAAGATAATGGAAAATATGACAGCATTTATAGATGCAGGTGGCAATGCTATTTGGAAATTTATAGTTTTTCCATGGAATGAACATCAAATTAATGAAGCTAAAATATTAGCCGAGTCAATTGGTATTAAATTTCAAGTAGAGAAAAATAGAGACGATAATTCTCCACATATGCTTGACTATATGGAAGCTTCAGAAAATATTAACAAAAAAACAAAAGGACCATTAGGATATAAATCATCGCATTCTGCTTCTGCATTTACTAAAATACAAAATAAATGCTTTGATCCTAAAGGAATTTATATAAATCAAGATGGCAGAGTATTACCTTGTTGTATGTTTAATGCTAGTTTATCCGATGAACAATATAGAGATGAAATGTTGCCATATATCAACGAAGATAACGAAAATTGGAATAACTTGCAATACAGCACATTAGAAGATATAATGAATAATAACTGGTGGCACAAGCTATATGGCCATTTGGATACAGCACCATGCACAGTTTGTATCCGTTCATGCGAAAAAAGATAAAAAGATGCATTTTTATGGTTGACAATACCAAGAAGTCTTGCTATAATGTATACATAAACTAAAAAAGACAGGAGTCTAAAATGCAACAAGAAATAAGCAAACTATTAACAGCAATCAAAACTGACTACATTAGATGGACTACCAAAGGTGGTAAAGAAGAACTAACTGGTTACTTCAAAGAAACTGTTGATAAGTTCGATGATAGTTTTACAGTTAAAGTTGGTAAAAAATATACAAAGATTATCAGAGATGGTGGTGTTTGGGGTTTTATTGCTAATGATGATTTTGTAACATCAAATGGTAAATCATTTACAAAAGGTGATATACTTAAAGCTGCTGGTTGGCAGGCACCTGCACTAAACAGTGCAAGAGGTAACATTTTTAATGATGATTATTCAGTTGCGTGGACAGGTCCACATTATTTAAAATAGAAAGGAAATATATGTCAAAAACAATGCAATGGGCGTGGGATAAAGCAGAAGAAAAGCTAGAAACCACAATTGACAGAGTAAGACTTGGACAGTTAACTCAAAGTCAAGCAGTAAAAGAACTTGAAGATGCACATGAGGCCTGGGAATTAATGGGCTTTGAAACTATTACAGATGTTATCGACTATATGGTTGATGAAGTAAAAGTAGAGAATATCATTAATGAATAAGGCATACATCTTTGATGTAGACGGAACACTGACACCAAGTCGTGGAAGAATGGATTTTGTATTTAACAAATTCTTTTACGGCTTTTGTCTAATCAACGATGTATATATTGTTACAGGAAGTGACCAAAGCAAAACAGTAGAACAAGTAGGTAATATTATCTACAGTGGCACCAAACGAGTATACAATTGCAGTGGCAATGATGTATACGAATCTTTTGAAAATGTATACACTAATAAATGGACATTACCAGACGAGCCTTGGAAGTATTTAGAAAACAGATTAAATCATAGTGGGTTCCCACAACGAGCAGGACTACACTTTGATGAACGTCCTGGCATGTTAAACTTTAGTATTGTTGGTAGAAAATGCACAGCACAACAACGCAAAGATTATGTGTTGTATGATACATACCACAAAGAACGTGAAGATATTTCAAACGAATTTAATACAGCATTTAGTGACAAATACGATATTATGTCTACAGTTGCAGGTGAAACTGGATTGGATATAACACAAAAGAATTGTGGCAAAGCACAAATACTCAAAGACTTTACAGACTACAAAGAAATAATTTTCTTTGGTGACAAATGCATGGCGGGTGGAAATGACCATGATATTGCACAAGCATTAATAGGCATGGGACATACTGTATTTTCAGTAGGTAGCTGGCATGATACTTATCGTATTTTAGCAGAGATTCATGGGCCCAATCCGCGAGGGTAAAATTTGGACATGGCTTCCAAAACGCATGAGCAGTGGAAAACTAGTTTTTTGCACATACTATTACTATGAAGAATTCCTAAGAACAGCAGACCCAAGACACAATTGGGTTCATAGATATGAATATTCCAAACGAGAATATTTCCTAAAAAAACTTTCAGAAAAATAACAAACCCTTGTAAAATAAGGGTTTTTTTATGGCTATAAAGGTTGACAAGCAAGACATCTTACTGTATACTGTAAGTATAGTTAATAAAAAAAGGAAAACTGTATGTTAGACGCAAAATTTATCAAAGCATTTGAAAAAGCTGCAACAAATCCAGAAAACATTGATGAGAATAACGAAGTTATTTGGAACTATGTTGATGCAGATCTTAACTTAGATGGTATTGCTGATGAAATCGGTGAAAACTTTTATAGCTGGTTTAATGATATGGCTAATCAGTTTGAATTGAATCAAGCCGCAAATCGATTAGAAGTGTTGAAAACAGATTATTTGGGACAATAATAATGATTAGAGCAAAACAACCTAAAACAGAGATTGTGATTGATTTGACTGGTCCTGATGGAAATGCTTTTGCCTTGATGGGTTATGCACAACAATTTGCACGTCAATTAGACCTAGATGGAAATAAAATAATCAACAATATGAAAAGTGGTGATTATGAAAATTTAGTCAAAGTGTTTGACGATGCGTTTGGTGATTATGTGATTTTGGAGAGATAAAGATGATAGTAACAAGTGCAAAAATATTTGCAACGGCGGCTCATGCCGCAATTGGACAAAAACGTAAATACTCAGGTGATGATTACATTATTCACCCTGAGCGAGTTGCGGCAATTGTAGAAAAGCATGGCGGAACAGATGAGATGATTGCTGCGGCATGGTTGCATGATACAGTTGAAGATACTGATGTTACACCTGAGCTTATTATAGAAATGTTTGGTGATGAAGTTGCGGCTATCGTTGATGGTCTTACTGATGTTAGTTTGCCTAGTGATGGTAACAGAGCAAAACGTAAGTCAATTGACCGTATGCATAGTGCAAGTGCTTCAACTGAATCACAGTTTGTAAAATGTGCAGACATTATTGACAACAGTTGGGATATCGCTGATAACGATCCTAGTTTTGCAAAAGTATACAAATCAGAAGTATTTCTTTTGTTAAGTGCAATGACCAAAGTTAAGCATACTGAGATTTGGGAACAAGCAATGAAAAGTGTCGAGTTAATGCCTTAATTGGCATTAACTAAATACTGTTATGCTTTATAAAGAAATTGATACTGTTGAGTTTGATCTCAATACAGTATGTAACAGTTATTGTCCTCCTTGCCATAGATATGTAGTTCATGATGGAGAACTATATCACAATCCACATGTAAAATTAGGTGTTAACTTAGAGTTAGATGTAATCGAAAAAGTATTCTGCAATGAACGTTTAGCAGATGATTGTTTTGTTGACTTAGTAGGATTAGTAGGTGAACCAATTGCACATCCAAAGTTTATGGAAATAGTAGATATTATTTACAAACATAGACCAAATGCAGCAATAAATTTACATACAAATGGTGGATTACGAACTGAAAAAATGTTTTATGACTTAGGTAAAAAGTTTAACAAACACAGTTGGATTAAATTCTCTTTAGATGGATTAGAAGATACAAACGGCATATATCGTATTGGAGTAGACTATAATAAAGTAGTAGCAAACATGCGAGCATTCATTGATGGAGGTGGCCGTGCAATATGGAAGTTTATTACATTTCCATGGAATGAACATCAAGTAGAACAAGCCGAAGCATTATCAAAAGAATATGGTTGTGATAAATTCCAACAAGATTGGGATGTTACATCAGAGAATGATATACATGATATAATGTCTGCAGCTAATAACAAAATTAATAAAAAAGTAGCAGTAGGACAAGGTGGCGATAGTGACTTACCTGAATTTGAATCATACACAATCAAAGATAGATGTTTTACTTATAAAAAGATATACGTAAATGCACACGGATATGTTATTCCATGTTGTATGTTTAATGGAGCATTTACATATGTTAATTATAGAGAACAAACTTTAAACTTTATCAAAGAAGGTAGAGGTGAGTATTGGAATAGTTTGTATCACAATGACTTAGAAACTATAATGAGTGATTCATGGTGGCAAAAACTAAAAGACAGTTTTGATGGCAATGCATGTAATACCTGTGTTAATTCATGTAGCAACAATTCTATAATTAAAAATGAACGCTATTTTGATTGACTTTATAGGTTAAATAGTGTATTATATAACTAATAAACAATAAGGAAATAACTATATGATAGTAGAACTAATAACAGATCCAACAGTATGGGGTATGACACTATTTGTTTTATTATGTGCATGGCATAATTTTAGAGCTGGACATAAACAAGGTGTGTTAGAAGGTGTAGATGTAGCCTTACACATGCTTAGTGCAGAACGACTCATAGATTTAGAACATGGTGAAAACGGAGAGATCATTATTCACGCCAAGGATGGCAGTGCAAAAAAGAAGGCATAATTAATGTATAGTAAAGAACAGTTACTTGATAATCAAAATTGTGCCAAACTGGCACTAGAAAAATCACAAGCGTTGGAAACAAAGTTCGCTGATAGATTTAATATGGCAGAGTCTTTATTTGCGGTATTAGATAAAGAAAAGTTTATAGAATATAACGATATTGATCCAAATGATCCATGTAGAGTTGAAACATGGCAAGACGATAACATTCCAGATAAAAGTTATTCTTTAAATCATATTGGACCTGTGTTTGGTTTTGATATAGACACAATGATAGGACCAGAAAGTTGGTGGAACGAAGATTGTGGTGTAGATGATTATGTGTTGCGTAGGAAATGTTACATATATGATTGGACTAGTGAGAAACTAAAAGAAAATTTTCCTGAACTAAAGTATTTTACAGATTTACACAAAGAGTTCGTTCCAGTATTACAACATTACTATAATGAATGTTTTCAAGATCAACATGTAGATATTGCAAAAACTTTGCACAAACTTATGATTATTGAATATTCTAATCCTACTGCAAATGCAGGAAATATCATGGAACACAAAAAGCATAACACAGATAGATTTGGTCCTACGCATTGTGATGAAACATTAGGTGGGTTACACTTAGGTGAAAACGTAGTAGAGTTTTACGTAGAAGACCATATAACAAAAGAATGTAAACATGTAACAGAATTATCAGAGAATAATATACTGTGGTTCTTTGGTGAATTTAGTGAACGCAGTGGGTGGCAACCAAGTATGCACGGAATGAAACACAACCCAAGTGATGATACTTGGAAGAGATACAGTATAGTTTTTGATCTACAAGCTCGATACAAAGGAGAAGAATAAATGGCATTGGTACCAATGGTGGTCGAACAGACCGGACGAGGAGAACGCAGTTACGATATTTACAGTCGTCTATTAAAAGATCGTATTGTAATGTTAACTGGAGAAGTAAACGACATAACTGCTAACCTAGTAGTTGCACAAATGTTGTTTTTAGAATCACAAAATAGTGCAGAGGATATTAACTTTTATATTAATAGTCCAGGTGGAGCGGTTACAGCCGGTCTTGGAATTTATGATACAATGCAGTTTATTAAATCTCCAGTAAGCACAATTGTAATGGGTCAAGCATGTAGCATGGGTAGTTTCCTTGCTATGGCAGGTGAACCTGGCAAGCGTTTAGTATTGCCAAACTCACGCACAATGATTCACCAGCCAAGTGGTGGTGCAGGTGGACAAGCAACTGATATGCAAATTCAAGTTGACGAGATTCTTAAGATTAAAAAGAATCTAACAGAAACTTATGTTAAACATAATAGTGCAGGTAAAACATACAAAGAATTAGAAGCGGCAATGGAACGTGATAATTTTATGAGTGCCGAAGAAGCGGTTGCATATGGACTTGCTGATAAAGTAGTAACTCGTAAAGCATAATATATCATATTAGTAATATTGTATAAATACTAATATGAAAATATACGACATCTTAGAAAGAATTATAGACGAAGGTCCTAACGACCCAGCCATATTCAAGGCTGTGTTTTTAGCTGGCGGTCCTGGTTCTGGTAAAAGTTACGTTGCAAGTAAAATTCTTTCAGGCTTAGGTCTTAAGCCAATTAATAGTGATGACATTTATGAATACCTAGCAAATAAGCAAGATATTGATTTGGGAAATCCAGTTGACGTTATCAGTTGGAAAGGCCAAGAAGTGCGTGATCGTGCAAAACAACTTACCGATAAAAGACAAAACATATACATAGATGGTCGTCTTGGATTAATAATTGATGGAACAGGTAAAGACGTTCAAAGAGTAAAAGAGCAATGCGAGAAATTAAAAAGCATAGGATACGAATGTTCAATGATATTCGTTAACACTAATTTACAAGTAGCACAAAAACGTAATGCCGACAGAGCTAGAACAATACCAGCAGACATGTTGCAACAAATGTGGCAAAAAGTTCAAGAAAATATTATGAAGTTTCAGCAGGTATTTGGTGCAAAAAACTTTCACGTTGTTGATAACAGCGGCGGGTTAGAAGATCCAGAACGCAAGGAAAACTTTGATAATGTATATAAGAGTATTAGAGCGTTTATTTCATCTCCACCGGCTAGTCATACCGCTAACAAGTGGTTAGATTCTCAAAAAAGTAAAAATACCACTTAAATCACCCTAAAAATAGCATAAATATATAATAACGACACTACTTTGTGTCAAATAGATTGGTTGACAAAGAAAACAATGTATACATATAAAGCAAAACTTATTCGAATAGTAGACGGTGATACTATCGATGCAGAAATAGATTTAGGGTTTGATACCATAGTTCGTAAAAGAATTAGACTGTATGGAATTAATACTCCTGAAACTAGAACAAAAGACGCCGCTGAAAAAGAAAAAGGTTTTGCTGCAAAGCAACGCCTTACTGAACTTCTTAATGGTGAATTTATTGTTGAAACTATTTTAAATAAACGTGGAAAATATGGAAGAGTTTTAGGTGTTGTATATACTATGTATAATGAAACAAAAGTAAATATCAATGATGCATTAGTAACAGAAGGCCACGCTGTTAAATATTTGGTATAGGAGATAGAATAAATTGAATAACGAATATAAATCTTGGTGTAAATGGCATCCATTAAAAACAGTAATGTTGGGTAGATCATATTATCCTGAATTTTATAGAGATATAAAAAATCCTAAAGTAAAAGATTGTTTAGTTAGAATAGCCGAAGAAACTGAAGAAGATTTTAAAAACTATGAAAAAGTTTTAAAACAATTTGGGTGTGAAGTTATTAGACCGGAATTAGACATAAATGAAAATTTACAAGAACAAATTGATAACAGAACATTAGATACTCAAACTAGACCAATGAATGCACCGTGTGGTGCTTTTTTAAGACCACCGGCTCAGCCAAGAGATGGACAACTAGTTATGGGAACAGAGTTATTATATACAGGCAACGATCATCCTAGTATAAAAGAAAGATTAATGGAATATAATAATAATGAAGCAGTTCATTTACCATCACAACTATTAAAAAGTAATCTCGAAGATGGCGAGTTTGATGCACCATGTGTAACATGTGTTGGAAACAGAGTTTATATAGATCATGAAGAAATACCAATCAGCACTATAAATTTTTTAGAAGAAAAATACCCAGAAAGAGAATTTATACAAGTAAAAATTGGCGGACATTCTGACGGATGTTTTCATACATTAAAACCTGGAGCTATATTATCATTAGAACGATATACTGACTATGTAGAAACATTTCCTGGATGGGATGTGTGTTATCTTCCTAATCAATCATGGAACTTAGTAGATGATTTTATGCAACTAAAAATGAAAAATAAAGGAAAATGGTGGTTAGCAGGAGAAGAGAAAAATAACGATTTCACTGATTTTGTAGAAACATGGTTAACGGACTGGGTAGGATATTGTGAAGAAAGTGTATTTGATGTTAATGTATTGATGCTAGATGATAAGCATGTATGTGTAAATGGCTATAATAAGATTGTATTTGATTTTTTAAAGAAACAAAATATAGAACCAATAATTGTGCCTTTTAGACATAGATTTTTTTGGGATGGCGGTTTACATTGTGTAACATTAGATTTATATCGCGAAGGTGACATGGAAAACTATTTTAAGGGATAAGGACATATGATGAGAATTTTTGGATTTTGGACAATTTTTATAGCACTAGTAATTAGTGCAATCGCGGCCTATTATTCAATAATTGGACTAATTGCAATTTTTGCCGCGGCAGCAATTCCTGTTATCATTATGGGAACAGCATTAGAAATTGGTAAAATTACATCAGCTATATGGTTACATTTAAAGTGGAAAACCGGAAAATGGCTCATCAAAGGATACCTAGTATTTGCAGTTGCATTGCTTATGTTTATTACAAGCATGGGTATCTTTGGATTCCTATCAAAAGCACACGTAGAACAAAATGCATCTATGTTAGAAGGTGAAGCACAATTAGAGCGTATTATAATTGAAATTACACGTGCAGAAGGTGAAATTGATCGTTATGAAACTAAAATTGAGAAACTTTCTACAGCAGACACTAGCACAGATGATGGCATACAAGAAAAGATTAGAATTGCAGAAGAAAGCATTACAACTGTATATGATAGATTAAAAGACGACATTAAATTTACACAAGAATCATTAGCAACAGCAGCCGCACCATATGAACAACAAGCCGCTCAGGCAGATGCTACATTAGAAAAAATGAATAATTATGTTGAAAATGGAAACATAACAGCATTACAAGGTTTAGTAGGAGCTGCACAAGATGGAAGAATGGGAACCAGAACAGCTGATAAAGTTTCTGAATTCCGTGATAAAACTGAAAGGAATAGAATGATGGCTCTATTCCAACTTGGAAAAATTAGAGAAGCATCACAAGACGATATTGTTAAATTAAGAGAAGCAGCAGACAAAACAATATTACAAACAAATGAACTTATTAATCGTTTGCGTGAACAATTAGGAACAGCAACAGACACAGATGTTGAACCACAAATACAAGAATTACAAACTAAAATTAAAGAATTTGAACTAAATTTAGATACACTGTTTGAACAGAAGTATGCAATTGAAGCCACCGGTAGAGAATTAGAGGCAGATGTAGGTCCTGTAAAATATATTGCAGAACTAGTATATGGCGAAGAAGCAGATAGAGACTCACTTGAGGATGCAGTTAGATGGGTAATACTATTACTTGTTATAGTATTTGATCCACTTGCAATTGTATTAGTTATTTCAGGAATATCTCTCGTTGAAGAAAACCCTAGAAAAAAGAGGATTCGTCATGAAGATAAAACTACTGAGAAGACACCAGAGACTAAATTGGTGGAGAAAGTTGTCAAACAAAAGAAGGCAAGTAAGGAAACTCAAAGCCCAAAAGTAACACCTAAATCACCACAGCCTAGTCTTGAGCAAGACATAGAATTTAAAGGTGTAGTGTATAAACCCACACACTATAACTATCACCGTATTAAAGAACAAATAGAAGCCAACGAAAAACATCGCAAAACTGAAGGCCGACTAGCCTTGGTAAATAATATTGTAAGCAAAATGAAACTTGACGAAAAAACAACAGATGTTGATATTGTCAAGAAGCGTTTAGAACAAATGTTTGAAGAAGATAATGCTACAGCAGAATTAATGAAAACAGCAGACATCAACACAATACATGAAGTATTTGAGGATATTATTAAGGACACCAAGAAATAGTAGATGAATTTAAACGATAACAGTAGTTACACCGTAACTGCACCAGATTTATTCCTGTCAGAGAATGGAGTAAACGTTCTAATTACAAGCACAAATGAAGAACTGATTAATAATTTTAAATTGTTATTTGAAAAGTTTATTAGTTCAAGTGTAGTTTTTAATGTGCAACAACACGTAACAAAACCAGATAGTTTACCTTGGATGTGGCACGTCAGCAGAACATGTGAATACATGCTAGTTGATTTAGACACATGTGCATGGGAAGATATTATGGCGGCACTTATAAAAAGAACAGATGCAAATCATACAGTAATCTTTTACAGTGAAAAACAAGTAAGACGAGAAGCAATCAAATTAATTAATGCAACAAGCAATTATATTACAATTAACAACCTAGAAGAATTAAACAAATTTTTAGATATAGATACAAAATTTCCAGGTATGCCGAATGAGTAATCCATACTGTAATTTCTGCGGTAAAAACAAACACCAAGTTAAAAAGTTATTAGCAGGAAATGATGGGACACATATCTGTGATGGATGTGTGGATCTTTGTCATGATATCTTAATTAAAGAAAAAAGTAAAGAACTTAAAAAACCTACAGTTATTACTAGGCTTAAACAGTCTACACCAGTTGAATTACACGAACACTTAAATAGATATGTCATTGGACAAGAGAGTGCTAAAAAGACGCTTAGTGTAGCTGTATACAACCATTACAAGCGTATTATGAACACTACGCAAGTTAACTTACAAAAGAATAATGTGTTAATAGCAGGTCCTACAGGAACAGGCAAAACACTTATTGCTTCTACACTAGCATCATACTTAGATGTTCCATTTGTAGTTACAGATGCCACAACTATGACTGAAAGTGGATATGCTGGTGATGACACAGAAGTGCTACTTGATAAGTTATTACAAGCAGCTGACTATGACGTTGAAAAAGCACAATTAGGTATTATATATGTAGACGAAATTGATAAAAAAGCAAAACGAAACGATATGGTAAGTTTAAGTCGTGATGTAAGTGGCGAAGGTGTGCAACAAAGTCTATTAAAATTAATGGAAGGTGTTACAGTAAAAGTTCCTAATAAACCAGGTGACGCTCCAGAAAAAGTAGACGTAGATACAACTAATATATTGTTTATAGTTGGCGGTGCATTTATAGGATTAGAAGAACTTGTAAAACAACGTATTGGACAAAGTAAAATAGGCTTTAATGATGATAAGCAAGAACAACTAGATAATTGGGAATTACATCTACAAACACGTGATTTAGTGCAATATGGACTTATACCAGAATTTGTAGGAAGATTACCTAGTGTTAACGTTTTACACCAATTAACCAAGGAAGAATTGGTAAAAATCCTTACAGAACCACAAGATTCCATAATAGATCAAATAAAAGTGCTTTTTTCACTTGACAAAATAGAAATAGAGTTTAATATAAAAGCATTAGAAGATATTGCCAATATTGCAATAGAACAGGACCTCGGTGCTAGAGGTTTAAGAAAAATACTGGATTCGGCACTTGTTGAAATACAATACCAGTTACCACAATTAAGAGAAAGCGGAGTAAAAAAAATTATTATAACAGATGAAACTATCACTAATGGACACCCACCGTTAATGATAAAAGGATAATATGAGACATCAAAAAAATCATAAAAATCCAAGACAACATATTATTGCTAATGAACGCATTAAAGCAAAAGATGTTAGGGTAATAGCTAGAAATAGCGAATCAGTAGTAATGCCATTAAATCGAGCATTACAAGAAGCTAGAGATCAAGGCTTAGATTTAATACTTATAAATCATAAAGTTGATCCACCGTTATGTAGGATAATGGAAACAAACAAGTTTTTGTATGAACAAAAACAAAAAGAAAAAGAAGCTAAAAAACGACAGCGTGAGAATATAGTAGATCAAAAAGAAATACGAATGGGCCTTAATATAGATTTACATGATTTACAAACAAAGGCCAATCATGCTAAAAGGTTTTTAGAACAAAAAGCAAAAGTCACGGTGACGGTTGTTTTAAAAGGTCGCGAAAGGGGCCGACAAGACATGGCAAGAGATCTATTGAAAAACTTTGCAGAATTAATAGAAGCAGAGTATGAGATGATAAATACTCAAAACAATAGAGTTTTTGGACGTGTGAAATAGGAAGTAAATGGCAAAGTATAATAATAACAATAACTATTCTCGAGATAGAAATAAACATAACAGAAACGACAAAGATTATGGAATGTCCGTTGAAGTGAGAAACAACAACGTAGAACAGGCCATAAGAAAGTTAAAGAAGAAATTAATGAATGATGGCATTCTACAAGAACTACGTGAACGCCAGTATTTTATAAGTAATACAGAAAAGCGATTAAAGGCCGAGGCTGCGGCTCGTGCCAGACATCGTAAACGTATAGCCAAAGATAGTATCGAAAAGAAAAGGCTATACTAAACAGAATTTGTATACATGTAGTATACGAATAGGCGGGATGCCGAAAGGGTCCCATAATTAACATCTTGCTTAAAAGGAGATAAAAGATGAAAACATTAACAACACTTGATCTAAATAAGATCACACCATATGCAGTTGGCTTTGACAGAATCATTTCTGACATGTTCCAATATGCAGAAAATAACGTAGCAAGCACAGGCTACCCACCATATAACATTCGTAAAGAAGGTGACAAATTTCAAATTGAAATTGCACTTGCTGGAGTTACTAAAGAAGATTTAGATATTACAGCAGAAGGTGGAAAGCTAACAATCGCACACAATCCAGAAGAAATAGAACCAACAGAAGACACAATGACTGAATGGTTACACAGAGGTATTGCACAGCGTAAGTTCAAACGTGTTTGGACATTATCTGATGATGTAGTTGTAAACGGTGCTAAAATGGAAAACGGAATGCTTTATATTGAATTAGAGCGTATCGTGCCAGAAGAGAAAAAAGCACGTTCAATTAAAATCAAATAAATACTAACGTTAAAGGTGTAGGGGGTTATCCCCTACACTTTATAAACTAACTTATAAGGTAAAACATGTCACAAGAAGAAATAGTTGCACCAGCAGAAAAAAAGAAAACTGTATTGAAATCACCAAACAAGTATATGGTTATTTTTCTAAATGATAACGTAACCCCGATGGAATATGTTATACAGGCATTGATGACATATTTTAATAAAAGCTCAGAAGAAGCAAACGCCATTACACTAGAAGTTCACGAAAAAGGCAGATCAGTTGCAGGTGCATACAGTTACGAAGTAGCAGAACAAAAATGCATTGAAACAGTCACAGACGCAAGAAAACATAGTTACCCACTTGATGTAATTATGGAAGAATCAGTATAAAAACCATTTGACAATTTAAACTTTTGATGTTATAATAGATATAACAAATGAGGTATTCTGAGTATGAGCAAAGTAAATATACAAGATATAGTTGGCGAAATAGCAAAACAAGACGAGCGTTATACAGTTACTGATAACAAGACTCTTAAAAATCTAGTGCTTAGTTCTACTAGATTACAACCTAATTGTGCTACAAACGGTCATTCACATGAAGGCCAAGAAGAAATATACTTCTTTGTAGGTGGTTCAGGCAAAATGCAATTAGGCGAAGAAAACATTAGCTTTATAGAAGGTGATGTTATTCTAATACCAGATGGAGTATTCCACAAAGTATCAGCAGGACCATTTGGTGCATATTTCGTATGCGTATTTGATGGGAAACGATATGATCATTAATAAAGTAGGATTCACATGTAGCACATTTGATTTACTCCATGCAGGACATATTGGCATGTTGAGAGAAGCAAAAGAACATTGTGATTATTTAATTGTAGGACTACAAAGCGATCCAACTATTGATAGACCTGATACAAAGAACCAACCAATACAAACAATGGTAGAACGTTATGCACAACTTAATGCATTAAAACTAGTTGACGAAATTGTTCCATATCAAACAGAAGAAGATCTAATTGACATACTAGAATTATTTGAAATTGACGTAAGATTTTTAGGCGAAGAATACAGAGAAAAAGAATTTACTGGAAAAGACGTATGTCGTAAGCGTGGCATAGATTTACATTTTAATAAACGTGACCATAGGTTCAGCACAAGTTCACTACGGAAACGTGTTTGCGAAAAGGAAAATAAATGACAATACATGCGATGATTGATTTAGAGACATTAGGCACTTCACCCGATTGTGCTGTGTTAACTATTGGCGGTGTTAAGTTTAATCCCAATGCTATCTCAGAACCGTATCAGCCTTTTTATTATAGATTTAATGTAGACGAACAATTAGAAAAAGGTCGCACAGTATTAGATAGCACATTAGAATGGTGGGGCAAACAAGAAGAAAGTGTGCGTAACGAAGCACTAGGTGATGAAAATAGAACACCAGTATTAGAAGTATTACAAGCACTAAACAAATGGTGTGTTGGTGTTGATACTATTTGGTGTCAAGGACCTGCATTTGATATTGTAATACTAGAAAGTATGTTTAAAGAATACAATCATCACATACCTTGGCCGTTTTGGAAGATACGTGATAGCAGAACACTGTTTGGTATTATGCCAGTAGACCCACGCAAAGCAATCAACTTTGCGGCTCACAATGCATTAGAAGATTGTAAAGTTCAAGCATTATGTGTTCAGCAAACACTACAAAAGTTACAACTGGAGGTTAGATAATGTTACATACTGTAGAAGCACTAATAGATAAAATCAAAGCAATGCACGATAAAGCAATTTTACTACATAGACTTCGAAATCAGTATTCAGAACATGCAGACCGAACATACGACAAAGCAGAATGTCAGTTGTTAATTGATGATATACAATACATGGCTAAACTTATTGCAAACGATACACAAGGTGATGAGATTAAAACTGAAATGGAATACAAGAAATTTATAAAGGATCAAACTGACTGAAGAACAAGTAAGAGCAGAATACAGAGAACATAGAAAAGACCCAGTATTTGCTGAGCTTTGGCCAGACACAGATAGAGCTTTTTATGAATGGTGCTCGCAATATTTAGACTACAATCACATAAAGGATAAAAGAGATGAGGATTGAAGAAGATCAAAAATTAGATTACAGTGACGTGCTTATTCGTCCAAAACGTTCAACACTAGGTAGTCGTAAAGAAGTTGACTTAGAACGTGGATTTACATTCCGTAACTATACGCCACATTTTCCAGAAAATGCAGTATACAGACACTATCGTGGTGTTCCACTTATGGCAAGTAACATGGACGGTGTTGGAACATTTGAAATGGCAGACGAATTAGCAAGTCAAAAGATTATGACTTGTTTAGTTAAAACTTATAGTGTAGAACATTTAGCGGCATACTTTGGAACAGATAGTGAAGAACGCAGAGAATATGTAGCAATGAGTATCGGTATTATGCCAAAAGATTCCGAAAAGTTTCAAAATGTATACGCACAATCAAGCAAAGGTTTAAAGTATGTTTGTATTGATGTAGCAAATGGATATAGTGAACGATTTAGTAACTTCGTTAGAAAGTTTAGAAAACAATATCCTAATGTAGTAATCATTGCAGGCAATGTAGTCACTGGTGAAATGACAGAAGAATTAATTCTAAATGGTGCAGATATCGTTAAAGTTGGTATCGGACCAGGTAGTGTTTGCACAACTCGTATTCAAACTGGTGTTGGATATCCGCAATTATCAGCAGTCATTGAATGTGCCGATGCGGCTCACGGGCTAGGTGGACATATAATCGCTGATGGCGGTTGTGTTTGCCCTGGTGATGTAGCAAAGGCTTTTGCCGGAGGCGCCGATTATGTAATGCTAGGAGGAATGTTAGCAGGACATGACGAAGGTGGCGGTGAAGTCGTAGATGGAAACATTCAGTTTTATGGTATGAGTTCAGATGCGGCAAATGTAAAACACTTTGGCGGACTTAAAGATTATCGAAGTTCAGAAGGTCGTGAAGTATTAGTTCCATATCGTGGTGCAGTTTCAAATACAATACAAAATATTTTAGGTGGCATTAGATCAACTTGCACATACTCAGGTGCTAAAAGATTAAAACACCTTATGCGTTGTGCAACATTTGTAAGAGTGCATAATCAGTTCAACCGAACATATGAGAATACCACAACTAAATCGTAAAGAGCTATGCATTTTCAACATAGCGTCTTTGCATCAGATAAGTAAGTGATTTTGCATTATCTTAGATAAATAAAAGTGTAATAAAAAGAGCGACCTCGGCTCGGAAAAAAAGAGCGGCAGTTAGTGCCACGCTAACTGACTCTGGGAAAGACCAGGGCATAACCCATGCCTTACAAGCGATACATTATGAGGTATCGTGGTAGCAGCCAGGAGAGACTGGCAAAGAAGAAAACGGATGCTTTCCCAAAAACATCCCATATAACACATTAAAGGAGAAGCCAATGGCAACCAATTTTTTTGGTGCATGGGCAGAACTCTTCAACGGAACACGTAGAACTCGTGTGAAATATGAGGCTGATCTGCTTACCTATGCAAAGACAGAATATACGAAAGACTGGCAGTATGCATACCAGTATATGCTAACACACGATGGCAAAGGGCCACATCAGCACATGGAGATATCTAAATGAGGATTATTAGAACACTTAAGAGTTTATTAAAAAAGAATCCGGTATGTAAAACGACATATAATCAATTACATCGTATGTCAGACAGAGAATTATCAGATATTGGAATATGTAGAGGAGACATTAGACGTGTGGCCAGCATGGCTAGTGTAATCGAACGCAGAGAACAATTTTAGATAACTACATACATAGAATACTAGTTTAGTATTCTTGACAAAACCGCTTACAAGCATTCGTTGGAGCCGATATTTACTGTGCCCAAGTTGCTTTAAGCGGTTTTTTATTATCTATAGTTTTAATCGGCTAAATACTATTATGAGTAAAGTTAATTTAATGCCACAAATAGTAGAATCATTGCAAGCCACACAATCACAAGAAAAGAAATTTGAGATTGTAAAAAAGTATGAAAAAGAAACATTATTTAAACGTATTGTTTTGTTCGCATACAATCCATGGATAGATTTTAAATTACAACATTTTGTTCCTAAACATATGGGTAAACAATTTGGCATGGGCATGAGTAGGTTTATGCATATGTTTGAAGAACTTATAGAAGGACAACTTGATCCAAAAGATGCAGAGTTTGGATTTAATATGGCATTTATACATGTTAATTCAGAAGAAGCACCAATACTATTAGGTATAATTAATCAAGCATTAGACCTTGGCTTAGAAATAGAAACAATTAATAAAGTGTGGCCTGATTTAATAGCTGATTATCCAATACGCACAGCAAAAATATCATCTTATAAAAACTTTGATAAATTTCCTGCAGCTATGCAAACAGTAAGCAAAGGCCTAAGAATTAATGTTATTGTTACAGATAATATAGTTCAATATAGACAAAAAGATGGTAGTGTAATCAAAGGATGGGAACATTGGAACGAGCAATTTCTTAATCTTGCACAAGGACAGAATACTGTATTTGATGGTCATGCCGTAATTGCAAAAAACAACAAGGTAGCCGAAACAGACAATACCAAAGTGTTAGAAGCAGATATTGAAGATATAAGATTTATATTTTGGGATGTTATACGCTATGATGGATTTATATCAGGGAAAGATACTCGTATAGGTTATAATTGGCGTTACAATGGACTTGAACATATGATGATGTTAGCATATGCAAAAAATCCAGAACCATGTTATGATATCCTAAAAGCAGAAATGATAGGTTCAAAAGAACAACTGGATACTGCAATAAAAAATTACAGCAAAGCAGTTATTAGGTCTTTAGACGATACTTGGGCAACAGGTGAAAGTGATGGAGAGATTATTTCTTCTCAGAAATAATTTGTTCTAGTCTATGGTTTTGTATTCTTGTATTTTTAATATAACGCCAAACTTTTCCTCTACCGTTATCAATTTCAAATGTAGTTTCAGAATAACCAATACTAATGATAGTTGCACGTTCGCCATCTAAATATACAACATCACCAGGTTCAAACCCAGGCTTTAATTTCCAGCGTATGCTTGCTACTAAATCACCTACTAACTCTTTGAACCATAATGCAATTACACCTGATATAAGCAATGCTAATGCAGGTGTTAAATATGTTGTAATGCCTTGTTCTACTATAGTTGTGTCCATATTACTATTTATGCAACGTATAAATATATACGTAGTTAACAAGGAATAATAAAATGAAAATTGCACTTTGCATATCGGGTGAAACAAGAGAGTATAATAAATATCATGGACCTGATCAGTTTATAACACTTTTACTAGAGTTAGGACATACAGTTGATGTATTTGCTCATACATGGAAACATTGCGAGCATCCAGTTCCACTTCTTTATCCATTTAAAAAATTAGTTATTGATGATCAACAAGAATTGATAGGGTTATGGTCAGCCAGTCATCCGCAGAATCGTTCCTGGTCCGATACGCCTGACTCTCCGCCTTATCCGTTAACAGTTACATGCGAGAAAATAGGACAGCATGTGGGTGGAATAAAAAGTCTACAACTTCCAGAAACAACAGATTATGATGTATTTTTTAGATGGCGTTGGGACTTAGTGCCACAAGGTCAATGGCAAGACAAACAGCGTGATTGGATAGATACATTATATAATCCATGGATTGAATGGATAGGATCAAACAATAATCTTCCAGTTTGTATAACAGAAAATAGTGGATGGATTGCTAGGTATAATTGGTCAATACAAGATACAAATTTTATGTTAAATAAACTAGCTCATACTCGCATAAAAGCAAAGTCATGGCAAACAATGATTGCTAATGTGTGGGGACAAGTAGGAAAATGTAGCTATCATACATTATGGAATCAAATAATTCTACGAGAACTTGATGCTGATTTTGGATGCCAATTACCACACATTACAGGATTTGATTCGCCTGATCGATCTAGACAAAAAGCAAAAACAGGAAAAGGATCATGACATATATAAACAACTGCCATACGCATAGACAAGATATTATAGACAGATTTGAACCTGCATATGTCATGGAGAAGTTTTTCTCTGACGATAATTTACAAACACTTATGAATTATCAATTCCAAAATGCAAAGCGTGTAAAAGCAAGACCAAGCAGTGGTAATATACAAAGTGTTGTAAGTGTGCAACGTATGTTTAAAACAAACAAATGGCTAACACACAAGTTTACTGAAGCGTTAGGTGAGTTCGATCCGGTGCTAACTGGTAATTTTTATATTACAATACAGCATCACGATACTCATGTAGATTTAATCAACGAAGATGAAGAAAACGATCCAGTATTTCATAATCTAATACCTTGGAAAAGTGTAGTGTTTCCTATGTTCTTATCAGAAAATGCAGACTGCTATACAGCATTTATGCATCAACGTAGAATAGGATATGCGGCTACATTTGATAGAGAATCATTAACACAACAAAAAGACAGTAGTTATAAATTGTTTAGAGAATATGATGGATTTTTAGATGTAAATGGCAATCCATTACCAAGCACAAATGATAGTCCAGGATGGTCAGCAGAAAAGTATCCATTAATAAGTAAAGAAAATTTTAGTGGGTTTAGTGAAGAAGCAATATTTAAACAACGTATAGGAGATGTGATAGTGTTTGATGCATGTCAAGTTCATGCTAGTTGTCAACTACCCGGCTCAGATCCGCATTGGATGAAAAATGGAATGAATATTCAATTTTACAAATCAGTCTAAACGTCTAAACATTCTTTCCAGTCTATTTTTCTAATAGAAGAAAGTGTGTCATAATAATCAAGCATCATTACTCTAAGTTTATCATGGTCTTCTTGTGTGCTATTAAACTCAAGTAACTTGTTAATTCTCTTGTTGTTCAAACTTCTTGCTTTTTCAATAATATGTGGTTGTGCTAAAAATGGTTGTAAATGTTTAGGTTTATAAACACTATTTGCAGACCATTGAATATTTCTAACCTCGCACCAATTTATAAGTTGAGGTAAACTGTCTACACTACCTGCTTGTAAACTTGTTTCAATGTTAACAGTAATATTATCATACTCTAACATTTTATCAACATTGCGTTCTATTTTATTCCATTTAAGTGGCCAACGTATAAAGTCATTAGCAGTGCCATATGCATCTATACTAACATTGAAACGCACTCTAGTAAATCTCTTTAGTGTTTCTTGCAAACGTTTACTAAAGCTACCACCATTTGATGTAATCTGTATATGTATATTGCTATTAATTTCTACAAGGTGTGTTAGGAAATTATCTAGTAATCCATTTACTGTAGGCTCACCACCTGTAAATCTAATACGTCTGGCATTTGATGCAAATTTAACAATCTCTTTAAATTTGTTCTCATCTTCAAACCAATTTGTTTCTAGTGGGTTACTGAATACTCTAAATTGTTCTAGTTGTGGATTTGATTTATTTTCAGTATTAAGTAAACTACTATTGTATGCACTACACATAATACAGCCTGCATTACATAGATTCCCAAATTTAATTTCCATATCAAACAAATTAAATTCTTCTTGATCTGGATAGCGTTCATCACCGTGATGAACCATACCCTCAACGCCTGCTTCTTCATCCCATTTACATTCTGTGCATCCAATAGCAAATCTATCAGCCTTCATGTCAGTCATTAGGTTATTATAGAAATCACTGTTTAAGTAATCTTCTATACTGTTTGTGGATACATCTAGTTGATTGTTATTTTCTTCCCATGCACAGCAAGGCCTATATTTGCCTGTAGAACTAATGCTTACATGATTTGATGGCCATTTACATTTCATATTATTTAACTTTGCACCAACGCATACATATATCTAATTGGTCGCCTTGTGGGTTTTCCTCAGTTGGAAACTTTTGAAATAATTTATCTTTTAATATATCTTCCATGTTATGTGCATCAAGATTATTCCAGTCTGGATCATTTTTCATTCTATCCAATATTATTTTATCCATTGATTTAGACGGATGATCATGGCTTGTCGAATAATGGTCTGTTTTTTCTAATTCATCAAACGTAGTAGCAATATGACAACATGGCCATACTCTACCTTCTATTGTAACTTCTACATCACGCCAATTTGAACTAATAACATGACACTTAAGACATGACATTTAATTTTCCTAATAATGTTTTTACTCTTTCTCTTGTATTACCTTGTGGCATTCCAAGTTGGTGTTCACCTACACCGCTACTAGTAAATCGCATTTTTAACATAAGATTTTGTTTTTTAGCAATGTCAACTGCCTCTACAATTTGATGATGATTCCAATCAAATATAAGAAATTGCCAAACAGCAAAGCCATCGGAGTTATTATATGCTATCATATTTTCCCATGCCTTGTCAAAATTAACACCTTCTCTGTATTTCCAATTGGTATCATGGTCAATACCATCAATACCAAAAACAATTTCTAATTTCTTTTTATATTTGCTACCATATTTAGCATACCATGTTGAGTTGCGTAATCCACCGTTTGTATTAAGCTCTATATGAGTTATACCTATATCAAATGCATGATCAATTATTTCGCCTATGTTAGGATGCATCATGGGATCACCGAACTCTCCACATAACTGTAATTGGCAGTCAGTATCATCTGGTTTATTGTAAATAAAATTATTAAGTCTATGTTTGATTTTATCTAAATCTAAATGTTGTATAGTAAGCCAGTCCCATGCCTCTTTTGTTTCTGGATTAGTCCTAGGACATATTATACATTTAGACTGACAATATGTTGTTATTGCTAAATCTATTCTACGTTGTTTCATATTACTATTTATAAGGTAAATACAAGTGGTTGCAAAATATGTAACATGTAGTATAATTATAACTATTTTACAGGAAATATTATGGCTTATTCAGGAAAAGTGTTAGACCATTATAATAATCCACGCAATGTTGGTAAGTTTGACCCAAAAATTGATACAGTAGGCACTGGAATGGTTGGAGCACCAGCGTGTGGTGATGTTATGAAACTACAAATTAAAGTAGAAGATAATATAATCACAGATGTTGTATTTAAAACATACGGTTGTGGTTCTGCAATTGCTAGTTCTAGTATGGTTACTGAAATGATTAAAGGTATGACATTAGACCAAGCACAAGCAGTTAAAAATAGTGATATAGTTGAAGAACTAGAACTACCACCAGTTAAAATTCATTGTTCAGTATTGGCAGAAGATGCCATTAAGGCAGCAATAGCGGATTATACAGGAAAACACCCTGAAATTAACGCAAAACCGGTTGAGATTTAAGAGATATTACACCAATACTCTTCTGCTCCAGGCTTGAGAGATTCACAACCTCTAATTAATATTTCTAACATGTCAGGAAGGTCTTTTGCAACGCCTGTTACTATTGCAATAAAAATAAAAAGGAAAAGTGCTATAAAAGGACTTAGTAGCATTAACCACCAATAAGTTCTAAATACTCCGTGTCCATGTTCTTTACGATATTCTCTTTTACGTTTGAACCAACGAGCGATGCCCTTGATGATTCTTTTAATACCACCTGTGAACCAATCACCTATTAAGTGTCTAATAACTCTGACAACAATTAAAATTGGACTTGCAATTACTTCCCATATTAAAAGCAATGCGTCAACAATAATATCAACTACATGATCTATTGTCCACCAATCTTTAAATCTTTGCCAACGACTTTTCTGTTCCATGCTATTATTTATATTAAAAAGGTTGACTTTTTATGCACTTTCGTGTATAAATAACATTGTAACGTTGAAGCGATTCAAACGCTATGCAGGACGAGGGTGCGATTCCCTCCAGCTCCACCATAAGGGCACTATGATCAGCTTGGTACTCGATGCATAGGGAACGCCTCCTCTGGTGTCCTTTTGATGGGGCTGATACAGGATCGACTGGTAGTTAATAGAGTTAGTGGAGTTATCCGGATCTAAGCACGGTTATCGCGAAGAAACTTTATAATTGTAAATGACAATTATGCGCCAGAAATGGCATTAGCAGCGTAGAGTTGCTATGAGGTAACTATACCTTATTACCCAAACTAGTTAGAAAGGGTGTCTTAGGGCACCCTTTTTTGTGACTATAAATACTAGCATGATATACGCCAAGAATCCTATAATCTTACAACTAGAACTTAGTAGTATGTGCAACGCATTATGTTTAGGTTGCCAACGAGTAAACCCAAACACATATAATACAGTGCATCCTAGTATTCCCAAAAAGGAAATGATATCAGTAGACACAATATACAAACTGATTAGTAGCCCACGAATGTCTACAGTAGAAGAAATACAATTTTGTGGAACAATTGATGAACCGTTAATGCATCCACAATTTATGGATATTATAGATACAATGTATAAAACAAATCCAGAACTTGATATAGAGATACACACAAACGGAAGTTTACGTTCTACTAATTATTGGAAAGACTTAGCACATAAGCTATCTAAGTTTAGCAAACACAAAGTATTGTTTGGTATAGATGGACTAACAGATACACACAGCATTTATAGACAACAAACAGATTTTGAAACTATTATAAAAAATGCATCACACTTTATACAATCAGGTGGAAATGCACAGTGGCAATATCTCATATTTCCATGGAACAAACATCAGGTTGATGAAGCACGTGATATGAGCAAACGTTTGGGATTCAAAGAGTTTAAAACACGCAATGATAGAAGTGGTGTAAGCGAAGAAGGATTAAAACGAGTAAAAGAAATACAAAAACACCCAGTAACGTCTCTTATGGGAACTGACGCAAGTGTATACAATGGATATAAAATAAAGTGTATGAACCACGAAGACGATATGTATCATGTTTCATATGATGGTAGGCTTTGGCCATGTTGTTATTTTGGCAATGTTAGATACATGGGGCCAAAATTATATAATGAATTTAAACAAAGAATATTTGGAGTATATGGTGAAGATTTTAATTTGCTCACTAAACACACAGTAGAAGAAATATTAGATTCAGATTTATATACAAATGACCTAATTAAGTCTTGGAATAATCCAGTAGGTTGCGGTAGCAAAGATAAAGTAAATCGTTGTGCAATGTCGTGTAGCGTTAAAGCACTTGAAACAAGACCTATTGCAACAGCACATAAAATTACAGAAAATTTCTAAAAAACACTTGACAATTTATATGTTATAATGTTATACTAGTTATAGAAATTGAGAAACCATGTCGCGTTCGTCTATCGGTTAGGACCTCGGGTTTTCATCCCGAAAAGAGGGGTTCGATTCCCCTACGCGATACCAAACAAAAGAATAGATAAATAAAAAAAAGGAATTTTAATATGTCAAGACAGATACAACAATATATTTTTAATTGGTGCCTGCATAGGGGTATGTCTTGATGTGACTTTTTAACAAAAGTTATTTTTAGCAAGCCCCTAGTAATTAATTTTATTAGGGGCTTTTTTTATGGGTGTAGTGATAATAGCAACACGACGGTCTCCAAAACCGTAAATGGGGGTGCAAATCCCTCCACCTATGCCAATTTTAGGAACGTAGCTCAGTTGGTAGAGCACTTGGTTGAAGCCCAAGGTGTCAACAGTTCAAGTCTGTTCGTTCCTACCAATGTTGGCGTGGCAGAATGGTTATGCAGCGGATTGCAAATCCGTCTATGTAGGTTCGATTCCTACCGTCAACTCCAAATAAGCACTTGACAAATGTGCTATAAGTAGTATAATAAAAGCACATCAGGAGAATATAAATGTCAGGATTAGAGAAACATCATTGGATGCATGGAATAGATGAATACTTAACACGTATTAATCATGTTCATGCAGAGCAGTATAGAAAATTACAAAAGGCTATTCAGTATGGCGAGCCTTGGCCTATACGTGATATGATGCTTGAATTAATTAAAGAAGGTCAACATGATAATAGTGAAGAATATACTAATTTGGTTCTTTCACATTATCTTACAGAATTAGAAGCAACGCCAGAACAGTTACTAAGATTTGTCAACAAATATGTCGATGACGGCTTTCTTTTAGATACATATGAATGGTTAGAGAAACATCAAGACCGTGCAGACCTAAACGACCATTTTAGTAGAGGACAAATTAAAAGTAAATTATGGTTAATGGAAGAATTGCGTAACGTAATAACCGGCAATGAACTAGGAACTGTAGTATTGTATGGCGGCTGGTATGCCACAATTGCACATTTCTTTTTTAAGTTTTTTAGTCCATCACGATTATACAGTATTGATATAGATCCTAACACAGTTGATGTAGCAGATAGCTTCAACCGAAGACAAGGCGAATGGAACAACTGGCAATTCAAAGCATTTGCACATGATGTAAACAAACTTACTTATACTGATAAAAAATTTATTATTCCAGCTGATAGTGGCAAGATGGGAACAACACAACTATCAATAACGCCAACAGTTGTAGTAAACACAAGTTGTGAACACATGAACGATGATTGGTTTTATAATTTACCTGATGGACAGTTTGTAGTATTACAAACAAACAATTACTTTGAAAATGAACAACATACAAATTGTGTCAGTAGTGTTGATGAGGCACTAACAAAGTATAAATTTAGTGAAGTATATTTTAGTGGAGAATTAGATACACAATTGTATAATAGATTTATGATAATTGGTAAGAAATAGATTATAATAGCATTTAATTGGAGAAATACTAAAATAACTATTGACAACTACCTAGAAAAGTGGTATAGTATTAATTAAATAAACAGGAGCAAGTTATGATTACAAGTAGACAAATTGTTGATATTATTCGAAAAGAAAAGCAAAAGACTGACGATGAAGTAATGCAATCAGCGTATGACAATATTATTAATCGTATAGAAGTTATCGAAGATGTAGAGTTACATAATAGATATAGCTCGTTTGGCCAAGGAAGAGATGTCTCAGAAAGAATGTCAAAGGTTGAGCTCGAAAAAGTCTTTAAATAAAGGTTGGCATAGAGTAATAGTTAGATACAAAGATAAAGACAATGCATTAAAGTGGCTAGACGACATGAATATTGTCGCCCATTGGCAAGACTTTAATAATGATTACTTTGAGGACGACTTAAACACTATTCAATTTATTTTTTACGAAAGTGAAGATTCAGACTTGACATGTGCAACATCTTTTGCTAAACTGTTTTCATTATATGACGAGGTAAGAAGCTATGAGGTTTAAAGATATAAAATTTAAAAAAACAACAACTCCTAAAGGTATACAAGCATTGATTCAGTTTGGTCCATATGAGCTAAGTGTTATTCAAAACGAGATGTCATATGGTGGACAAATGGGTTTATATGAAATAGGAGTATTTTCAGGTGAAGAACTTATTGAATTACCTGGCATCACTGAAGATGGTGATTGTGTTAGAGGTTATTTGACAGAGTCAAATGTTGATGCAATCATGCAAAAACTGTATTTAATCACCGCAAAAAATCCGGTGAATATACAAGTAAGAAATATGGAGGCACTACAATGAAACAAGAACTTTATCTAGAATACGAATTAGGCAATAAAACAGCACGAATAATGAAACGCAACGATGATTTTGAGATTGACTTTTTTGAAAATCAAAAGCAAATGGGAACTATTAACTATGCTGAAAAAAGTAGATACTTTGTCGAAGATGCAGCCGAGAATTGGTGTAATGGAGTATTGACACACGAAACTTTAAATAGGTATAAAGTTGTCTATAACTGAAGTAGATGGAATATACTGCAAGGTAAATGAGTTATGTTTAGATGACAACGAACGTAACCAACTAAAAGCCATAGCTAATCGTGTGCCAATTGAATTCCCAGGTGTGATCCCAGATGGCAACTTTGTAGGGGAAATTACAGACCAATTGCCTGAGTGGTTCCAAATAAAAGCAGAAAAGTTCTTAGTAGATGGCTGGCCCATGTTTTTAAAAAATAAAGGTAACGTGCCATGGCATATAGACAACTTTAGAAAATGCAGTATTACTATTCCGTTAAATCATAGTAACATACCAACAGTATTTGAATCCAATGTAGAGTTATATCACAACGGTGAAACATACTTACAAAATAATTATGCAAAACACAAAGTTCCCCCCGGAAAAGTAGATAGATATTTTTTGCAAATATCATTTACACAGTCGTATGAGAATATAAGACACCTGATAAATAATACTAGTATTACATAATCAAAAGGGAACCCACATGCAAGACATTATTAAAGACATTAAAAGAACGTCAGAAGTAATTAGACGTTGCCAAAGAAATTGGAATCATTCAAAATCAATCCCACGTGAACATATTGAACTATTGGCAGATGTAGCCAAGAACTCACCCGCCAAACAAGACGAAGCATACTTTGATGTGTATGCAATTACAGATAGCAAGTTAATTGAAAAGCTATATGAAAACAGTGATGGTTTTACAGCTGGTGTATTAAACGCAGACAAGAATGGTAAACTAGGTAAATTTACAGTTTGGCCTAATTCCCAAACTAGAGCAAATCTTGTATTTTGCTGGGTATCAAGACGGCCAACTACAATGAGAAATTTTTATCAAGACGACATTGATCACGATCATTTTATTCCTGCTGAAACAGATGTCGCTGGTGCAGATAAAACACCAGGGACACCTAAAGACCCAAATGAATGGAGTAGAAATATTGAAAACACTTATACATCAATTGGTATATCAACAGCATGTGTGGCAATGGCAGCTGCACGTTTAGGGTATGTAACGGGCTATAATAAGAACTGTGGCGAATTTGATGAAATCATTGAATTGAGAACAAGTGAAAATGTATGGTTGCGTTATACATTAGGTATAGGTTTTCCTAACGAAGATAAGCCACATTATGTAGATGATGAAGGTAGAGAGTTTGGATCATTTTCGTTAACTACAGAACGTGAAAACAAGATAGTTGAAGTCACATATGATGAACACGGAAACATCAAAAAAGATAAATTAGCGTAACAATAGCGTCCATGGTGGAATAGGTAGACACTCAAGACTTAAAATCTTGTGCTTATGGCGTCCCGGTTCGAGTCCGGGTGGACGCACCAATAAAAAGGGCAGTGTAAAAACTGCCCTTTTATTTTAAAATAACTTGATTACTTTCTCATGCCTACTGCACTACCTGTAAGTATTGCACCAAAGGCTAAATGAAATAATCCGCCACCCATTAAAGTGAAAGGCTCGTGTTGGCCAGTTAATTTCTTCATCAATTCCATTTGAACTAATACATGCTCGGTTGAATTTATTATTTCCATAAACTGCTCAATGTTAGGTCTATTGAGTCCATACCACACAGGCACAAATAGAAAATCATAAAAACAAATTAGGAGATAGACAGACAGAGCTGCCCATCTCCAAGTCATTGTGCTTTTTTCTAAGTCATTTAATGACATTAGCAGACTGCGTCCTTGCACATATTAGCATCAACACCCCATATCATGAAGGCGATTAAAGCCGCTAGTCCAAGTCCAATCCAAATCCATTTATTCTTCAGATTCATTATCTTTCTCCCGAAAAAGGGCCTGGTGGCCCTTTCTGTTTTAAATTAATTCTAATGCTAAAGCAGTAGTTTCGTCTACTCGACGAGTCCACCCACGTCCAAAAGTTTCGAAGGTTTTTAATCTTTCGTAATAACCTTGTCTTTCTTCTTGGAAATTTTTGATTGCATTATCTAATCCGACTTTGTCTACATATTCATTAACGCATTTTAAAGTATTAGGGCCTATGCCTCCATCTACTGTAGTGCCAACCATTTTTTGCAAATATTTTGCTGATCGGCCTGTGCCTGCGTTAACACCAAAGTCGAATACGCATAAATCTAATCCGTCAGGTAAATCATCACCTTTTACTCTGTCCCAATAATTTTTCTTATATATTGGAGCAACGTCTTTAACGGTTAAATCACGCATACTCTTTGTTCCGCCCCATTCTTCGTAAACTCGCTTAGTTACTCCTAAGTTAGTCTCGCCTCCTGGGTCTTTTGGATGGTTTACATAACCACCCTCATGGTGTAAAATAGTTTCTAGACATTTGTCGTAGTTTCTATGTGCCAATTTTTAATCCTCTTCTCTTTTCCAGATTGTCCACGCACCCCATACGATTGCCACCCAAGCGGCAATTTTAGCTAATGGTGTGAACATTAGAAAAACAACACCAGCAGCGACTAGCATCATGCCGTCCCATGTAGTGCGTTCTTTGAAAAGTCCTGTGACTTTATTTTTTAGATAGTTAAACATATTTGTTCTCCTTCTTTTATTACAACAGGTCACATTTCGGCCTGTCTAACTATATTTATGATAAAAACACGCTAAATACACATAATACGAGGAGTAAAACATGGAATTAGTGCATAAGCATATTATATTAAGAATTGAGGCTAATTTGCCACCCAAAGAACAAGAACTAAAAAAGTGGATGGTGGAATTAGTAGATAAAATAGGAATGAAAGTATTAGCCGGTCCTATATCAGCAGACATAGATTATATGCCTGGTAACAACGGACCAACATGTGTTGTTATTATTGAGACCTCACATTTTGCATGCCATGTGTGGAATGATGTTGATCCAGCATTAATCCAACTAGATGTTTATACTTGTGGTCCGTTTGATCCACATAAAGTTATAGAACATATTCAAGTTTGGGAACCAACTAAAGTAGAATACAAATACTTAGATAGAGAATTTGGATTAAACGAAATAAGCATTGACAAATAATACAACCTGCGTTATACTAATAAAGTATATCAAGCGTTAGGAGTATTATATGACTATGCATTTAGTTGGTCCTTATATGACCACAACTCAATACAGTCGCAAGAAAAAGAAAAACCACATGACTGTTGAAAAACAAGAAAAGCTAAAGATACAATGGCGTAAGCACAACAAGGATTGTCGCAGACGTCATATTCATTCAGCACAGTTTGAAAAATTTGAAGACTTTGTTGATTACATTAATGGAACATATACAGCACCAAAAACTACAACAAAACGCAAGTCTTATGAGCCACCCAAGGTGCGTGAAACAAAAGACTATCCAAGCCTTAGCAATAATGTTAGTGGCAATGGCACACGTAAAGAACCAATGAAATACACAGGCGAACGCAAATTACTTGGCATTGCTACAATGCATAAAAGTAATATGGTTCCTATATTTGAAGATCAGAAAGAGCAAGCTGTTGAAATTGCTCAAATGAGGCGATAAAATTATGAAGAAGATAAACGATTTGTTTAGATATAAAATTATGGAATGGCATATGCAGGCAAATGAAGAAAGGCGAGCCTGGGGGCAGAGAACCATATCGCTCGCTGAATACGTAAGACGCTATCGGTGGTGGTTACGTGATAAATTTAGAAAGGACCAAAATGTTGGTAGAGATCAGTGAAGAAGAAATACTAAAAGCAGCAATCAAAGAATACAAAGAAAACGGCGGTAAAATTACCATATGTGAACCTGGTGCAAGAACAGAAGATATTGTTGTAGGACAATGGGGTAAGCGTAGGGCCAAGAACAAGAAAATAGGCCCAATTACACTACAAAAAGATTCAAAAAAGTTGAAAGAATAGGTTGACAAAACCAAGACTTCTTGCTATAATATATGTATGTTAAATGAGAGAGAAGAAATGAAAAAATACAAAATTATACTTACAGATTGCGATGGTGTCCTACTTGATTGGGAGGGTGCTTTTCATAACTGGATGGAGTCGCATGGACGTAAAGTAGTAGCGTCAGGTATGTATGATATTGCACAGCAATACGGATTAACTAAACCAGAAGGTAAGACACTTATTAAAATATTTAATGAAAGTGCATGGATGGGTTATTTAAAAGCATTTCGTGATGCACGAAGTGGTGTTGCTAAATTATACGAGCATGGATATCGATTTCATTGTATTACTAGTTTAAGTTTAGATCAAAAAGCACAACGTTTACGAGCATATAACTTAGAAAATGTTTTTGGTAAAGGAACATTCAAAGAGTTAGTTTGTTTAGATACTGGTTCAGACAAAGATGATGCATTAGTAAAGTATAAAGATAGTGAACTTTGGTGGATTGAAGATAAACTTGAGAATGCTGAATGTGGATTAAAATTTGGATTGAAGCCACTTCTAATTGGACACGAACATACAGAAGGTGTCAACATTAAAGCGGGTGTTACTCGTTTAATGGATTGGGATGCTATTACTAAACACATCCTAGATAACGATAAGATTTAACAGCGGGCAAGTTAGGGCTTTATTTTTAACTCTGTTAAATGTTACTTAATATTATCGTCACCGTAAATGTCTAAAACTGCATTTACCGCCGGATGTCTTTCAACTTCACGGTTAGTAAATTCTACTATATCAATCATTTGATTGTTACGGGTTTTTAGCAATTTTACAAAATCTTTTAGACCGTTGTTTTCAAATCCACGGTCATGTTGGTTTAAGTCTCCTGTAACTACTATTTTACTATTATCGCCAATTCGGGTCAATAACATTTTCATTTGGCTTGGAGTAGCGTTTTGCATTTCGTCTGCAACGATCCAAGCGTTTTTAAATGTTCTGCCACGCATGTAGGCTAACGGTGCGATTTCGATAACATTTTCTTCAATCATGTTTTCGATCTCTTTTGGACTCCAGTATTCTTCCATTACGTCGAATATTGGTCTTGTCCAAGGCGCCATTTTCTCTACTAATGTTCCAGGTAGGAAACCATGTTGCTCATCAACTGATACAGCTGGTCGTGTAATAACAATTCTGTCGCATTGTCTATTGTTCATTGCGTCTATGGCTGATAATACGCCAAGCATTGTTTTACCGGTTCCAGCAGGGCCCATTGCAAAGACGATTGCCTTGCTGGCATCATCTAGCATTTCAAGATAATCTTCTTGAAGTAGGTTCTTGGGAATAATTTGCACATGTTTTTGTCTACGTCTGTAGGCGCTTACTGATATAACATCGTTTGAATAACTTTGATGTTGTTGTTTTTTGGTTTTTCGAGCTCTTTTTGCCATCTTAACTCCTATTATAAGGTTTTTACTTTGGCCTACCTTGCCTGCTCATAAGTATTTAACAAAGAAACATAACCTTTAACTACGTATTTTAAAAATAATAGTATAAGTAGACATGCGTAACAAAGATAGATAAATAACTATAGTTAAGGAATAAAATATTATGGATCAAAATTATATTATAGATACACTAAAAAACAACATTAATCGTCAAAGTGCGTTAGACACACTTATTGACTTTGAACGTGTGCTAGACAATCAAAACATCTATACCTATGCAAATTGGTTAGATGGTGAAGTTGTTGAAGGACCACACATTGAAAAATATTGGGTAACAGTTACATTAATGTATCCATATAAGAAAATGCCAGACCCAGAAGGTGCAAAGCGTTTAATGAAACATGATTGCAAAGTATACTATGCAAAAGACACATTAATCACAGCAGCCAAGTTAAAAGACCCTAGCGATAGTGAACCAAGAGATGGTGCAGATGGTAGACGTCCAGGACAACACAGAGCTAAAAAAGTTGAAAAGCCTATATGGTTAATAACACTAGAGGTCCCACGTAAGTTTATGCAAGAACTTGCAACAGCAGATTTAAGTATCGCCAATGACACATTAGACGGTGAGTCTGTAAATGCAGCTATGGATGATGGAGCAGGAGATAATGATGCAACAGCACAAATCTAATATTAGCGAAAACATTAAGCATAATGATTTAGCAGGATTGATAAACTCAACATTCAGCATTGACCAGTATAAGTCAAAGCTAGGAAAAGATGAGAATGTAATTGTAATTGCTTTTGTTGTTATGGATTTAGAACCAGCACAAGAACTAAGTCAGTTTTTAGAAACTGGACATGATGTATTAGATATAGATGTTAGCACAGGTCCAAATGAAGATGGGCATTATTCTGTATTTGTTGAAATTGAAAGAGACACTAAATCTTTTGAAAAGATAGATACGATAATTAATGATGTTCAACGTGCTGATACAGAATTAGCAAATCTACAGTTTACAAGCTATGAAGACAAAAGTCCAAGAAATTGGAACGAAGAGAATTACACAAAAAATGTTATTACTAACAGTTACGATTATGTAATAAAACACAATCCCGAAGCTAAAGAGATATCAGAAAGAATTAACTTTCTTAAGAAGTATTAATTCAGGTAAAAAAGATGTTTACAAAACTCAAAGTTTATATTATAATGTTTACAGCATTTGCAATGTTTGCCGGTGTAGCTTTTTGGTATTATAAAGATACGCAAAAAGCATTA
>Ga0098050_1000071_pt1 | contig 36202 bp, 22 predicted proteins | sample 14_taG_FD_77070 | JGI IMG/M metagenome (GOLD analysis project Ga0098050, IMG submission 77070) | Marine viral communities from the Subarctic Pacific Ocean - 14_ETSP_OMZ_AT15311 metaG | ecosystem: Environmental > Aquatic > Marine > Oceanic | place: Pacific Ocean | collected 2015-01-18
GAGATGGTCGCCGCTGCTGGTCGTGAGAAGACCTTCCCTTGTGTGATCCATGGTCGCACCTTTGAAAGTCAGGATCAGTACGATGAAGAACTCGCAGAATATCTCAACGGACTCTAAAAAAACCAATTCTCAAACCGGTCCAACCCCGGTTGCAATCCACTCTCAAACCTGCCATACTAACAGCATGGAAATCAAGGAAACCACCATGACCGCCACCACCACCGCAAACGAGACCTACAACGGCTGGGCAAACTACGAGACGTGGAACGCTTCGCTGTGGATTTCAAACGATGAATTTCTTTACAACACTGCAAAGGCATGTATGATCTTTCGCGAGGGTCTGGAGACGCCATGGGATAAGTTCGTCCGTTGCATGACAGAAGGTCAGATCGGCCGCATGATCGGCAAGACTGAAGATGGAGTGGCATGGAACGATCCTAGCATCGATGCTGATGAAATGAACGAAATGATCTGGGAACTCTGATTCAGAAAACCAATTGGGGAACTGGCACAAACCTGCTTGATTTCAAACCCATTTGACTCTATATTGGCCACATGAACAAAATCAATCCAAACTCACTTCTTAACAACCTCACAATTCGTAAGACAATGAACACAATCGAAATCAACAAATCAATCATGGAGCTGAACTTCAAGAAAGAACAATTAAAGAAAGAAGTTGATAACATTCAAGAACAGATTCGGTTTCTTGCTAACATCCGAGAATCACAAAGAATGGATAATGATGAACGATCTGGACAGACACTATTTGATGACATGTTTGGAGGTTGATTAAATGAGAATTATTCTTATCTCAGTGTTTATTCTTCTCGGTGCTAATCTTATGATTGAGATGTTAGATAGCAATATGATTGAAATACTTGAAGAAAGGAAAGAATCAATCGAAAGTATAATCTAATACGAGTTGCGCCAGCGCCGCTAAAAAAACCACTCTACGAACTGCCACACAACTCCCCCACAGACTCTCAAAATCGTGTATATTAAGAGAGTCAAGGGAAGACAACCCCACCAACCTTCACAACTCACAAATCATGCGTAAGATCGAAACTCAAATGATTGAAGCAATCAAGTCTGAAACTGACTGGAAATCAGGAAACACAAAGGTTATCAATTTTTATAATGATGGCAAAGAAGTTGTTGTTACTTCTGTCTTCCTTCATGATAATTTGATTGCAGAAATTACTGATACTGATATGATGATCTTCGATGGTGGTTATCAGTCTAATACAACAAAGAGTAGACTCAATGCACTTTGTTCTGAGTTTTGTGAGAGAGGAGAAGGAGTCTTTCAAAAGAACTTTCAGTGGTATGTAAGACTCTTCGTAGGTGCAATCAATGGAAAGAATGTATATAAGAACGAAACATTTACTAATGGATATATCTTTGCCTAGTCGTTAATTGATAGTCCTGGTGATGACTTTAAACTCACTAATTACAAACTCTATCTAACACTTTTCATGTCTAAGTCTGATCTCTTCCTTGCTCTTGAATCTGCACAGAATGGCAATGATATTCTTATCATTCTTGAAGCAATTGAGGCTCTCTATTGATTAGATAGACCACACAATAGAATAACACATAGAGAGGGTCATTCCTCTCTTTTTTGTATCAATTAATACCATTATTCGTTAAAAAACGTTTTTAAATGGTATTATAAATATAACTTGCTATTTTATAGTGTTATTCACATGTCTGTGGAAAAGGTATCATTTATCTGTGGAGAAAGGTATATTTCTGTGGATAAGTGTGTGATTATGTGTTAATTAGTGATCAATTAAATGTCTCATAGTCCCTTCATTTGTGATCAATTAAATGTCTCATAGTGCAGTGATCTAAGCGAGCACTCTATCACGACCGCGCAGAAATGTCAAGGGGGCGCTCATAAGTTTTTCCAGGGATTGACAACACAAAAATATCAGTGTTTCTTATAAATACTCTCTGGAAGATTGACAATATCACTCAGGCATTCTATACTAGTAAAGTCATCACCACCGGGACAAACTCATGTCAGTCGCTATCAGTCAGGCACAGAAGCAACGTTATAGAATCACCCTGGATTTAGAGGTGATGGAAGACTTCAACCCGCATAATATTGATTGGGAAACTCTCTTTGAAATGGAGGGAAATGAGCAGGTAATTGACAGCTACGTAGAGGACCTGAGTAATCCTGTCAGGTGGTAGATTAGCAGTCCTATGTGATGTCGTAGACAGAACGTTAGTGATACTTAGTGGCACGGGGGTTGACATCAGTTAGTCTCCGTGTTATGATGGAGGAAAGTATCAGTGAATAGGCAGTGTTTATCGGCGGCGTTGTTATCGTTGCGGGCGGCGTTGCGTATATAAAAACGACCTACTACCCTAACCTACAGAGGTGACAGATCGCGAGAGATATATAATGCAACTTACAAATACATAAAGGAAAAAAAAATTCCGGGCAAAAAAAATTTATGGAAAAGGTTTATCACATCTATGCAAAAGAAGAGTGTTTATATAACAATTTAAGTGAAGTACAATTTAATAAGACATGGAGCACCCTCAATGGGATGGTTGGTTTATTACATACCGACTATACCATTGAGGATTTATCATATGAAGAATTAGTAAAAACCTCTATGGGGGGACACGAACATTCTTATTAGAGATTGACATACCATACATATACTGATATAATTGAACTGACGTAATTTCAAAGACATGGCAAAAGGATTTACTGTAAAGGCCAATGCGCCCACCAAGAAGAAAGAAGAGTGGGACATTGCAGCAATCAAAGAGAGAATGAAAGGTAAGACAATTGTATTTTGTTTACCAGGACGTGGATGTTCGTTCACATTTCTGAAGAACTTTGTACAACTGTGCTTTGATATGGTACAGAATGGTATGAGTATTCAGATCAGTCAAGACTACTCATCAATGGTTAACTTTGCAAGATGCAAATGTTTAGGAGCAAATGTATTACGCGGACCGAACCAAATTCCATGGGATGGTAAGTTAGAATATGATTATCAGTTATGGATTGATAGTGATATTGTATTTGACACTAACAAGTTCTGGCAGTTGTGTGACTTAAGTGTTCCTGCAGAGGGTGAAGAGCGTGGCATTACTGCAGGTTGGTATGCAACTGAAGATGGTGTCACAACATCAGTCGCACATTGGTTAGAAGAAGAAGAGTTCCGTACAAATGGTGGAGTGATGAATCACGAAACTGTCGATTCTATCCAGAAGCGTCGGAAGCCCTTTACTGTTGATTATACAGGATTTGGATGGGTCTTAATCAAGAAGGGAGTATTTGAAGAAATGGAATACCCATGGTTTGCACCTAAGATGCAAGTCTTTGAGAGTGGGAGTGTACAAGACATGTGTGGTGAAGATGTCTCATTCTGCTTAGATGCCAAAGAGATGGGTTATGATATTTGGTGTGATCCACGTATTCGTGTGGGTCATGAAAAGATGCGTGTTATTTAAGAGGTATTAAGTTATGGCAGCAAGAACTAAATCATTATCAGGAACAGAGTTTGTGGAGTCGCATCCGAAAAAAACTCGTCAAGGAATGGGTAAGCACACTAAGTATACCGCGTCGTCTCGTAATAACAAGAAGAAGCGTTATCGCGGACAAGGTAAATAGTGTAGTTATATGAATACATCATGGCAGCACTTATATGCAATCTTCCTTCAGTGGAGGTATGGGTTCGTAAAGAGTATCTAACTGATCATCAAAGTGGCCATGGTGAATTTGTAAAAGGCGTTTGGGTATCGTGTAAATCGATACCTGGGCGCACTTTTTATTTTGAGACGTATTTGCCCGAATATGCCGCAATGTATGACAAACTACCTATTAGTGCGTTTCTCTCGTCTCCGGCGCTTCCAGACCCCGATATGGACCTTCCTAACCTGCAGTTCTGGAACTGTATGGACTATGGTGTTGTATCAATAACGAAGCAATTTATTGGTTCAATGGACTATGAATTATATACAAGAGACTTTGGTATTCAGAAAGGTACATATATTTGTACAATAGACAACTATCATCAAGATCCTGAGGTAGTAGATTATGCAACAAGTGAAAATCCAGCTGAACATAAGTCACATAATCTAATTCAACTTGAAAATGGTCAGTATGCACTATATCCAAACAATAGAATGCGTATTTTTGACAATAGTTTAACACCTGTTGAACCTAAAATGCCCGATTTCAAGGTTTCGACTCAATATTATCAAGTTGAGAATGGATTTGAGCGTCTTGGAATGGGACGTGAGGATGAATATTTCTGGAAAACCGCAAAAGAGCGTGAATCTAGTGAATTAAATAGTGATATAGACGAAAAAACTACTAATTTTTAAAAATGACAGATTTTTTAGACAATTTAGCTAATGATCAGCATCAAAAGATGCTTCGTGAAATTGCAAATGATGTAAAAACACCTAAAAAACGCGATTCTCTTGAAGAAACCGACCTTTTTATAGTTGATGAGGTAGTTTCTCAGACTGAACCGATGACACTTAATGAATTTTGATATTATACCTTAATAAATAAGTTATAATCGCAGGATTCTTGTGCCTTTAGAACGGGTAAGTCAGGGTTTTAAGGATATTAGTATGACTTTTCAGATTAATCCTCTGACAAGTGATTTAATTGCACTTAAAAACGAAAATGCAATTGCTCGTTCCATAAGAAATATTGTATTTACAATACCTGGCGAGAAATTTTTTGATGAATCTTTTGGATCTGACATCAATAAATCACTTTTTGATAACATTGATGAAATATCAGCAATTTTAATTAAAGATCAGATTACAGAATCTATTCAAAACTTTGAACCAAGAGTCAAATTAACTGAGGTTGTTACTTCTCCCGACTTTGATAATAATAGTTTCAATGCAACTTTAACATATGAGGTTATTGGGGCTGATATTCCACCACAAGAATTACAATTTGTTTTGCAACAAACTAGGTAAAAAATGCCATTAGCTAACTTCACAAACCTAGACTTTGGTCAGGTTAAAACAACACTTAGAGAATATCTAAAAGAAAACTCTAATTTTACTGATTATGATTTCGAGGGTTCAAACCTGTCATCAATTCTCGATGTATTGGCATACAATACCTATATTACTTCATACAATGCGAACATGGTCGCTAATGAAGTGTTTATTGATAGTGCAACATTAAGAGAGAATGTTGTATCATTAGCAAGAAACATTGGATATCTTCCCAAATCAAGAAAGGCTGCAAGAGGAACAATTAGTTTCTTTATTGATACTACAAATATAACACCTGTTCCTAGTACAATTACACTTAAAGCAGGTATTGTATCTACAACACAGGGTTCATTCGGAAAACAATCATATACTTTTTGCATATTATCAGATATTACAGTTCCAGTTACAGATGGAATTGCATCGTTTGATGATATATCAGTATATGAAGGAAGTTTCTTGACCACAAACTTTACATATAGTGCAAGAACTCCAAATCAAAAATTTATTTTAGAAAATCCAGGAATTGATACTGATTTAATTTCTATTAATGTTCGACCAAATGAGCAATCGACTCGTAGTGTGAAGTATAGTCGTCAAGATAGTCTTTTTGATATTAAATCAGATTCGAAGGTATATTACTTACAAGAAGTAGAAGACGAAAGATATCAAATATTTTTTGGTGATGGAATCTTTGGCAATAAACTGCAAGATAATAATTTTATTACCGTCAACTATATTACGTCAAATGGAGACGCTGCAAATGGAGTGCAGCAGTTTACTTTTGCAGGTAGATTAGTATATACAAGGAATTCTCAAGAATATACAGTAACTTCTGGAATTTCACTACTTACAACTGGATTATCATCGTCTGGTGGAGAATCTATTGAGGGTGTTGAGTCAATTAAGAAATTTGCACCAAGAATTTATGCCTCTCAGAACAGGGCATTGACTGCAAATGATTATGAAACTCTCATTCCTGCAAAAATTTATCCAGAAACTGAATCAATTTCCGTTTTTGGTGGTGAAGAGTTAGTTCCACCACAATATGGTAAAGTTTTCATTAGTATCAAACCAAGATTTGGCGATTTTATACCAAATTTGATAAAAGATAATATCAAAAACAAATTAAAAAAGTATGCAGTTGCAGGAATTGTTCCAGAAATTTTAGATCTTAAATATTTGTATCTAGAAGTTAATTCAAAAATTTATTACAATACAAATCTTGCACCATCTGCAACTTTTGTTTCTTCAATTGTCCAAAATAATACTACAAAGTATTCAGAGTCAACTGAGTTGAACAAGTATGGCGCAAGATTTAAATATAGTAAGTTTTTAAAAACAATTGATGATAGTCATGAATCGGTAACTTCCAATATTACAAACGTAATTATGAGAAGGGATTTGAGAGTTGTATTAAACACTTTTGCAGAATATCAAATTTCTTTTGGAAATGCATTTCATATTAATAGTATGAGTGGATACAATATAAAAACAACTGCATTTATAATCGCGGGTATTCAATCACAAGTGTACTTATCTGATATTCCAGATACTAATAAGATAACAGGATCTCTTTTCCTTTTTACTTTACCAAATATTGGATCACAATCACCAACTATTGTTAAAAGAAATGTTGGTAGGATTAATTATGTAAATGGATCTATTACATTAAATCCTATGAATATTTTAGGAGGAAAACTGAAAGATAGCCAACCAATTATTGAAATTGGAGTGACTCCAACTTCAAATGATGTTATTGGATTACAGGATCTTTATTTGCAACTAGATATAAGTAGCAGCAATTTTGAAACTGTTGTTGATGATATAGCATCTGGTCTAGACCCATCTGCTTCAAGTTATATTGTATCATCTAGTTATTCAAATGGCAATTTAGTTCGTTCAGGTGGACCAGAAACAATTTCTATAACTGGAAATGCAACAGGAGGATCCTCAGCCTCAACTTCTAATGTAATTACTCAACAATCAACACCAGCAACAATAACATCCAATGCTGGATCATCCTCATCCGGTTCAATTTCATACTAAGAAGATAAACTCATAAAATGTCAGAAACTAGAGTTCAGTTTAATACTATCGTATCTAATCAACTTCCCAACTATGTGAAGGATGATTTTCCACTTATATCAGAATTTTTAAAACAGTATTATCTTGGACAGGAGTATCAAGGTGGTCCTATTGATCTTATTCAAAATATTGACAAATATGTAAAGGTAGATGAAACTACAAATTTAAGTGAATCTGTATTATTGAGTGGAGATTTAGATTTTGATGCAACAACCATCAATGTTGATACTTCATCAACAACTGGAACTAATGGGTTTCCAGATTCTTATGGACTTTTGCAAATTGATAATGAGATAATAACTTATACTGGAAAAACTAATTTTTCTTTTACCGGATGCATTAGGGGATTTGTTGGCATTACTTCGTACAGAAGTGAATTGAATAATGAGGAAGTTGTATTTACAGAAACGGAATCTGATGATCATGTGGATCAATCTATCATCAGAAATCTAAGTTGTCTCTTTTTAAAAGAATTTTTATTAAAAACAAAACATCAATTTTTACCAGGATTTGAATCTAGATCTTTAACTCCAGAATTAAATCAAAATATTTTTCTAAAACAATCAAAAGATTTTTACTTAAGTAAAGGAACAGATATTTCTTTTGAAATATTATTTAAAGCTTTATATAATGAAGATGTAAAAATTGTAAAACCTAGTGATTTCTTAATTTCGCCATCAAATTCACAATATAGAATTACCAATGATCTGATAGTAGAACCTATTGATGGAGATCCAATAAATTTACAAAATTCTACTTTATTTCAAAATAAGTATAAATTTGGAAGTAATATAGAGAATGCATATGCTCCAATTACAGATGTTGAAAAAATATCTGTTGGATATGGAAAGACATTTTATAAAATTAGTTTTGATGGTGGATATAACAGAGATATTAATGTAGATGGTTCCCTATATGGAGATTTTAAAGTAGAACCATCTACTAGAGTCATTGGACAAGTTTCTTCTGGATCAACTTCATTAGATGTTGATTCGACTGTTGGATTCGGATCTACAGGGGAATTGTATGTAAATTATTCAGATAATAGTGTTGGCGTAGTATCATATACATCAAAATCATTAACTCAATTTTTTGATGTTACAAATTTAACTGGAACTATATTGAATGCATCTACAGTTGGTGTTAATACATTTGCGTATGGAAGATCATTATTAAACCAAGATGAAATAATTTCAGTAAGAATTAATTCGGTTTTAAAAAATGTAGAATTGCCAACAAATACATCAGATTTACTAAAGGGTGGAACTGTCAATATTTCTACGCTTGGAATTGCAGAAAATAATAAAAATACAAATAAGTGGTTCTATAACATAGCACCTCTTTATGAAATAAAGAAATTAGAATTGCGAGATTCTTCTACTAACACATATAGAGTAATATTAAATGTTATTCCAAATCTTAGACCTGGAGATATTGCTGAATTTATTTTAAATGATGGTACTAGAAAACAGACTAATATATCTGATGTTATATCTGAAAAAACACTTCTAGTAACAGGTCAAGGAGTTTTAGATTTAGATTTAACTTACAAAATCCAAAGAAATATAAGCAAAGGATCTTCAAATACATTTTCAGAAATTTCTTTATATTCTACCGATATCGATAATGTTTATAAGAATAATACTAACGATTATTTGGTAGCATCACCATCCATTCCCAACTATAACTCACAACCATTAAATGTATCATCTAGAAAAGTTACATTTTCTGGAACTTTTAATGGAAGTGAATTTGAAATTTCAGCAGGAAAGGAACATGGATTTTATACAGGAGATTCTGTATATTATTCCGCACAAATTGTTGATGAAAATTATATTAATGATTCTGGAAATCCGGCAACTAGAAAAGTTCGTGGCATTGGACTTTTTGATGATGGACTATACTTTATCAAAAGAGTAAGTGGATCTAAAGTAAAATTTGCAAAAAGTAGATCTGATATCTTCAATTCAAACTTTGAAACTCTTAGTGAAGAAATTACCGTAAAAAATAGTTTAATTGAACCATATAAGTTTAATGGCAAAACATTAAATTCTCAAAAATTATTGAGAAAAATATCGACTCCAATTAATACTGGGGTTGTTAGCAAAACAGAACCTGGATTTACAGGTATTCTTGTAAATGGAGTTGAAATATTAAATTATAAGTCAAATGATGTGGTCAAATATGGTAAAATTGAAAATATTGAAGTTCTTTCTAAAGGATCGAATATTGATGTAATAAATGTGCCAAATTTGATTATCAAAGATTCAGTTGGGACTGGAGCTACTGGTTATGTTGCTGTATCTGGTTCTGTAAAGGAATTTAGAATTATTGATCCTGGATTTGACTATCAAGAAACTCCTGTATTAAAAATTTCTGGAGGAAATGGATCAGGTGCTTTTGGTAGAGTAAATATGAAATCTATCACACATGATGCAGAATTTTTTGCAGATATTGCATCCAAAAATGTAATTGTTGGCACTGCGGCAACTCAATCTAGAATTGGATTTTCAACTTATCATAAATTTAAGAATGCCGAACAAGTAATTTATAAAACATCAGATCAAAGTGGAATTGTAGGAATAGTAACTAATTCTGCATATTTTGTTTCTACAATTGATAACACTACTATCAAATTACATAATACTGAAGGTGATGCTATAAGCGGAATCAATACTGTATATCTGACATCGCATGGTATTGGAAAACACTCTTTACAATCAGTTAATACTAAATTAGTAGTTGATTTTATCAATGTTGTCGATGGTGGAACTGGATATGAAAATAAAAAAAGAACCGCATCTGTATCAGGCATTAATACAGTCTCAAATTCAATTCAAATTATAAATCATGATTATAAGTCGGGAGAAAAAGTAAAATATACTCACGAAGGAACTATTGCTTCGGGACTTTCAACAAATACAGAATATTATATAACTAAAATTGATAATAATTCTTTCAATCTTTCTGAAATTGGTCCAGCATCGGATATAGAATTTTATTACAGAACAAATCAGTATGTTAACATAACTTCTGTTGGAGTTGGAACTCATATATTCAATTACCCAGAAATTTCAGCAACTCTTATTGGAAAAGTTGGAATATCCACAATAGGGTCAGAAACTTTTGAGTGTTCTATTCAACCTATTGTTAGGGGAGAAATAACTTCAGTCCATTTGGAAAATAATGGTGTTGGATATGGTTCTTCAGAAATTATCAATCTTGATCAGCAACCACAAATATTTTTAGATAATGGAAATAATGCTCAAGTTCAACCAGTCATATCCAATGGAAAAATAGTTCAAGTTATTGTTTTGAATTCTGGAAGCAGATATTTCTCAACACCAGATTTAGTTATTAATGGAACAGGAATTGGTGCTGTGCTTACACCAATAATAGAAAATGGTTCTTTAACTGCCGTCAATGTCATTGAAAGTGGGATTGGATATTCTACAGATAAGACTAGTATAGATGTAATTAATGCCGGTTCTACAAATGTTTTACCCGAATTTAAATCCAATTTAAAAACATGGAGAGTTAATCTTTATAGCAAGTATTTTTCATATTTTACTAAAGATGATGGAATTGTAGTTGATAGTAAATTTGGGTTGCAGTATTCTCACATATATGCACCAAGATTATTGAGAGAGACAGTTAATCCTGTAAGTCAAGATGGAGACACTCTTTATGGTGAATTTGATTTACGAAAAGTTAATAGTATAGAAGAACAATCAACAAAGCATTCTCCAATTCTTGGTTTTGCTTATGATGGAAATCCAATATATGGTCCATATGCATATAATAAAAAATCTGGAGGAACAATATCCCAGATGAAATCTGGATATTCTCTTGATATCAAATCAGATAGGCCACTTACATCAATATTCCCTGAAGGATTTTTTATAGAAGATTATACTTATAATGAAGTTTCTGATGAAACAGTTCTTGATGAAAACAATGGAAGATTTTGCATAACTCCAGATTATCCAGAAGGAACTTATGCATATTTTACAACAATTAATGATAAATTCTCCTCTACCTCTGGTATTTTTGAAAAATATAGAGAACCAGTATTCCCATATGTTATAGGTGAAAATTACAAATCAATTCCAAACAAATTCAATTTTCAGTTGGGATCAAATCAAGATAATTATGATTTAGTAGAAAATGGATGGAGAAGAAACACTCAACCACTTAATTTGATTGAAGGTGAATCAGAGTATCCATATTTGTATATTCCAAATAAGTTTGATCAAACCGCAATTGTTTCATCTACAACTCCGGGAACAATTGCAAGTGTTGGCATTGTAACTGGAGGTAATGAATATAGAATAAATGATGAATTAGTTTTTGATAATAGCGGAACTCAAGGACATGGAGCATTTGCAAAAGTTAGTAGACTAAAAGGTAGATCTGTAACTAATATTAGCGTTGCTTCTAGTATAATCGAAAATGTTGAAATTTATCCTGGAAATGTCAGAGGAGAATATTTAATATTTGCAAATAATCCTCACAATTTAAATAATTTAGATATAGTCTCAATTTCAGGATTATCTACAACTTCATCTAAAATTGAGGGTTCTTACATTGCAGGAATTTCTACAAATAAGTTGGCAATTGCAGGAGTTGGAAGCATTGGGGTATCTATAGGAACTGATGGAATTACTGGCATTGTAACATACTTTAAAGTTAGTGGAAATTTATCATATCCAAATATTAGAGAAAATGATATTTTAAGTGTCGGAACAGAAAAAATTAAAGTATTGAATGTGGATACCCTATCCTCTAGAATTAGAGTTTTAAGGGCAGTGGAAGGCACTACAGGCACCTCTCACACGATAGGTAAGTACATCTATGAAGACCCAAGAAAACTTAAAATTAATGCCGGTTTTAGGACTGATTACAATTCTACTTTAAATAGACAAATTTATTTTGATCCATCAAATTCTGTTGGATTGGGAACAACTTCTGGTGTTGGTATTGTAACAACAATTGTATTTTCAAATCCAGGATCTGGTGCAACTCAAGTAGTTATTCCATCAAAAACTATCTTTATAAAAAATCATAATTTGAATACTGGAGACCAATTAACTTATTCTCCAGGAACAGGTGGAAATGGTATTATTGTTCAAGATGAAAATAATGTTGGATTAGGAACAGTATTAACTAATGGACAAACTTTATTTGTTGCAAAAATAACTGAAGATTTGATTGGAATTGCAACTGTAAGAGTTGGACTTGGAACTACTGGAAGTTTTGTTGGAGGAGTAAATGCAGATTCATCCACATTATTCTTTAGAACAGTAGGTACTGGAGACACTCATAGCTTCTCAACAAATTATAATGTTATTACTGGAAAAGTTCAGAGAAATTTAGTCACAGTTTCTACTGCAGAAACTCATGGACTTAGTTCCCCACATAATATTTTTGTAACAGTTAATCCACAAAATACAAAAACATTAACCGTAAAGTATGATGACTATAACTCTAGACTTATCATCAATCCAGTTGGGTTTGCAACTGCAGAAGTAAGCACATCTACTAATAGCATTACAATAGCATCTCATGGTTTTAATAATGGTGATAAAGTAATTCATACTTCAAATTCTTCTTCTCTGGGATTAGAGAATGAAAAAATGTATTATATTGTCAAAGTTGATGACAATATAATACAATTATCAAATACTTATTTTAATTCAATTCAAGAAAAACCTGAAATTGTTGGAATTACAAGTGCTTCCAATGGAACGATCAATCCGATCAATCCATTAGTCAATTTGTATAAAAATTCTACAATCGAATTTGACTTATCCGACGAATCACTCTCATATACAACTCAAGGAACGAAGTATTCCGCATTTAAGTTTGATTTGTACACAGATAAAAACTTTACTAAAATTTGGAATAAGTCTGATGAAAGTACAAGTTTTGAATATGTGAAAGAAGGATCTATCGGAACTGCTGGAGCAAAAGCAACTTTAACAGTCAATAATGACATACCCAAAATTTTGTATTACAAACTGCATCCTTTATCTGAGAGCAATATCCCAGAAGTTAAGGAAAGAGTTTTTGCGGATAATGAAGTTATTTCCGGAAATCAATTAAACGTAATTGAAAGTGGTTATAATGGAAAACATGTTATAAATGCGGGCACAACTACATCGTTTACTTATAGTCTTAAGAATGTTCCGGAAGAATCTTCATATGGCGAAACATCTTTAATTTCTTATGAAACAGATTGTACTCATACATATGGACAAATTTCAAAAGTATCAATTACAAACTCAGGTTCAAATTATTATTCATTACCTGGAATAACCACAGTAATATCAGATTCTGGTAATGGTGCCATTTTTGAGACTTTTGGAAAGGGAATTGGATCCATGAAGTCATTAGTGATGAAGGATATTGGATTTAAATATCCTTCTGATAAAACACTAAATCCAAAAACTGTTTTACCTCAAGTTATAAAAATAGAATCTTTAGCATCCATAGAATCTATTGGTATTACATCATTTGGTCGTGGTTTCTCTATTCCACCAAAGTTGGTAGTTCTTGATGGTAGAACTGATAAAATTGTTTCTGACATTGATTTAAAGGTAATAGTAGGAAAATCTAATGTAGAAATTCTTAAAAATACAAATGGAATGAACAATGTAAGTCCAACTATCATTCCCACAGAAAGTGGAGCTGGAGTTGGAATTGATACAATAACATATCATTCACCATCAGGTATAGCAACGGCAACTTTATCTGTTGGATTTAGCACTATAAATTCATTCCCATTCTCTGTAGGGGATAAAGTTTTAGTAGAGAATGTAAGTGTAGGAGTTGGATCTACAGGAAAAGGATTTAATTCTTCTGAATATAATTATAAGTTATATACTCTTACCGGAACAACTGAAAACCTTGGAGGTATTGGTGATGTTACATTTGACATGTCAGAGTTTATTGATGACGGAGAAATTCCAGGAGTATTTGATGCAGTAAATTCTTCTGGAAGAATTTTAGCTAAAAAACATTTCCCAATTTTTGAAACTAAATTAACTACAAATAACTTCAGTGTTGGAGAAAATGTAACTTCAAATTCTGCAACTGGAATTGTAGATAGTTGGGATTCAAAAGTTGTTACTCTTAGAGTTTCATCTGTCGAAAACTTCAATGTTGGAGAAATTATAACCGGCAAAACTTCTAAAACGCAAGGAATTGCATCTTCCATAAAATCTTTTGATACGTATTCAAATTTAGATTCTTATTCAAAATCAATTAAAGGATGGCAAAAAGATTATGGATTCTTAAATAAAGATCTGCAAAAGATTCAGGATAGTTTTTATTATCAAAATTTCTCATACTCATTAAAATCAAAAGTTTCATATAATACTTGGGAAGATTCAGTTGCTAGTCTCAATCATACTTTAGGATTTAAAAAATTCTCCGATTATCAATTAGAGACAACTAATACTATTAATATGTCAGTTGGACTTACAACTGAAACGACTAATCTAAGTGTAGTCAATAATTTAGATGGATTTGCAAGTCTAAATTGTGTTTATGATTTTGATTTAGTTAGAGAAAATAACCTAAACCAAAATTCTAAATTTATATCCAATGAAATTACCTTTTCAAATAGAATTTTAACAGACTTCTTTGAATCAGTTGGGAATAGAGTTTTATCCATTGATGATATAAGCAATCAATTTAATAGCAATCCAAGGCCAATAGACTTTAGTGTTGTTGATACATTCCCAATTTCATCTAAGAGATTTCAAAAATATATCACTTATATTAGAGATAAGAGATTTGTTGCTCAAAGACAACTGATGCTTGTCGATCTTCTTCACGATGATTCGAGAGGATATGTCAATCAATATGGTAGAGTTGAAACTGAATATGATCAAGGATCATTTGATTTCTCGGTAAATGGATCAGATGGAAGATTAGAATTCCATCCAATCAGATCAACAATAAATGATTATGATATTTCTACATTATCATATGTTTTAGATGATGCTGTTCTTGGTACAGGAAGTACCAGTCTTGGTGGTGTAGTGTTAATTGATACAGACAGTATTGAAATTCCATCAAATACAACAAAAACTATTGTATCAATCGGAGATACTTACACTAGTGCAAAAGTTCTTGTCAATATAAATCCGGACATATCTCAGAATAGTGAATTTGAGGCTATTGAGCTCAATATAACACATGATTCTAATAATGTAGAAATACTTGAATATGGAAGATTATCAACAAGTATTGGAGAATATTCAATAACTGGTTTGGGAACATATCATGCGTATATTGATGGATCAAATCTAAAAGTTGATTTCATTCCAACATCTGTGGGAATTGCAACTACTGGTGCCATTAACACAGTCGTTGTTGGACTTTCTAGTGATACATTTACTGGAATTGGAACAATTAATCTTAGAAGATCAAAACTTGAAGGAAAAACTACAAGCATTTCCTCATCAGGATCTCCCGGAATTACTACTATTTGTGAATATGACAATAATTTTGATGGAGCATATTTTATAGTTCAGGTTACAGATACAACTAATTCATCTACTCAAATGTCTGAAATAGTTGTTGTTGATGATTATGTTGATTTAACTCAAGGTCGTGAAACCTATATGACTGAGTATGCAAATATTGAAACTTCTTCTGGACTTGGAACATTTGGATCAAGAGTTTCCGCAGCAGGAACTGTCTCATTAATATTCACTCCAAATGCTAGCATTGATACTGTTGTTAATGTTTATATGAATGCATTAACTGTTAATGAAAACATTACATTGCCAACTCAAATACCATTTACTAATGGTTCTATTGATGATTCTATTGGAGAATATTTTGGAACAGAATCTGATATTAAGAGAGAGTTTATGCTTACGCATCAAACTGAACCAATTTTTGAAAGATATTTCTTAGGTAACAACACTGATACAATCAATGTTGATACTAATACAATTAAAATCCCAAATCACTTCTTTGTAAGTGGAGAAAAACTGAGATACAATCATGTCGGTACTGCTTCTTCTGCAATTGGAATCGCTACAGCAAGTTTTGTTGGTGCTGCAAACACAACTTTCCTGCCGGATGAAAATCTATATGCAGTAAAAATTGACGACAATATAATCAAAATTGCAACAAGTCCAGAAAATGCTCTCAATCCTATTCCAGTTGTAGTTGATCTTGAAAGTGTTGGCATTGGAACTTCTCATAGATTTATTGCAGTAAATCAAAATGCAAAATGTATTGTTGCTCTTGATAACATTATACAATCACCAATTGTATCTACAGCAGTAACAACTACTCTTGCAAATCAAGTTAGAGTTGTTGATAATGTGATTGAATTTAGTGGAATAACATCTTTCTTTGGATCTGATATTATTCAAATTGGTAATGAAATAATGAAGATAGAGGGTGTTGGCATAGGAAGTACGAATAGAATTAGAGTTCGTAGGCCTTGGTTGGGAACTGTTTTATCTGGTTATGGTACTGGAACACTTGTAACTAAAATTACAGGAAATTACAATATAGTTGATAATCACTTAAATTTTGTAGAAGCTCCTTTTGGAAATGTTCCAATTGGATCCACAACAAATCCACCTGATGAAAGAGACTGGTCTGGAATATCAACTAGTTCTAGTTTCCAGGGTAGAAGTTTTATGAGATCTGGAGTTCAAAATACTTCTGATGAGTCTTATCATAAAAATTATATTTTTGATGATGTGTCAAACCAGTTTAATGGAATTTCAAACGAATTTACACTAAATCAAGGTGGCAACAATATAACCGGAATTTCCACAGAAAATGCAATTATTTTAGTCAATGATATTTTCCAAGCACCTGGATTGAGTGATCAATATGTGATTACAGAAGCATCAGGAATTTCTTCAATTGCTTTCCAAGGAACCAATACAGTTCCACTTGGACCTGATGTTGGAATATCAAGTTTCCCTAAAGGTGGAATTATTGTTTCTGTTGGTTCAGATGCTGGACTTGGGTATCAACCATTAATTTCTGCTGGTGGTACTGCTATTGTTTCTGGATTGGGAACAATCTCATCTATTAGTATAGGGAATAGTGGTTCTGGATATAGAGCGGGAATTCAAACTGTAGTCAATGTTGGTGTTGGCACTTCCAGTACAGGAACTGGCAATATTGAATTTATTGGAACTGCTGCAATAAGTGGTGGAAATATTGTAAGTGTTGCAATCACAAATCCAGGATCAGGATATACTTCTACAAATCAACCATTTGTCATCTTTGATGCTCCATTGAGTTATTCAAATATTCCTCTACAATATTCAGCATCTAGTATTGTTGGTGTGGGAACCAATGCTGTAATTGATATTGTTGTTGGACAAGGATCTAGCGTTATTGATTTTACAATCAAAAATACAGGATATGGATTTGGTAATGGTGAAATTTTAACAATACCTTCAGGTGGACTGACAGGAATTCCAACTACTTCATCTTTTGCACCATCCAATGAATTCCAAATTACTATTGATGGGATATTCAATGATGAATTTACTGGATGGTCTGTTGGTCAACTCCAAGTTTTGGATAATATTCAAAATTTCATTGATGGAACTAGAAGAAATTTCCCACTATCCTTAGCGGGAAATACTGTTTCTATTGTTGCTGGAAAAGGATCTAAAATTAATGTTCAAGATGTTCTTCTTATATTTGTAAATGACATACTTCAAGTTCCAGGTAAAGCATACACATTCAATGGTGGAAGTATTATTACATTTACGGAATCTTTGAGAATTGGTGACAATGTTAATATTATATTCTACAAAGGAACTGGTGATACTGATGTTGTCTTTAGGAATATAATTGAAACCGTTAAGAAGGGAGATACTCTTCAAATTAAACATGATTCTACAATTGGTCAAGCACGATCCTTAGATGAAGATGAAAGAATCGTTGATGAAGTTAAATCTACGGATATAGTCGGAACAAATTCATACCCTGGTCCCGGAAATACAGATGATGTGACTTTAGAAAGACCTGTTATTTGGTGTAGACAGACTGAAGATGTATTCGTCAATCAAGTTCCTATTGGTAAAGATAGAGAACTTTATGAACCAGCAATCAATCCAAGTGCATACCTTATCAAATCTGTAGGTGTTGGGTCAACAGCAATTTATGTTGATAACTTGAGACCTATCTTCAACTCTCAAAATGAAAATGATACTGATCTTACATTCCAAAATAAAATTAAATTTGTAAGTCAAGAAAACAAGTCTGGTGCTGCAGCTACTGCAGTTGTTTCTGGATTTGGTACAATATCTTCCATTTCAATTATAGAAAGTGGATCTGGATATGATTCCACACCAGTAGTCACTATTGGTAACATATCTCAATCAGTTGGTTTGGGCACAACTGCGACTGCCACTGCCACCATAACAGATGGTGAAGTTACTTCTATTATTTTAACAAATGTTGGAACTGGATACACTACTAGCAATCCTCCGAGTGTATTGATTGAACCTCATACATATTCTCAGGAAATATGTAGTGTTGATTCTTACACTGGTGATTCTGGAGTTATTGTTGGATTTGGAACCACAACAATTAGTGGAATTGATGAGGTAATTGTAGATCTTCATATTCCGTATGAGTCTTTCCTTAGAGATACTGATTTAGTTGGAACTGCGGTTACTTTAAGTTCTATATCTGTTAACGATTACTTCACTATCTTCAATTCAAATGCTAGTGTCGCAGGAAATCCAACAATTGCAACATTTGATACTGAAGCAACTACTCAAGTAGGATTAGCAACTCACTTTATTGACACAGTGCATCAAGCAAAACGAGTTGAAGTTGTTTCTAGAAATGTTGGTGGAATTTCAACAAATGTCTTAAGAGTCAATTCTGTTATAACTGGTATTGGAACTATTAACTTTAGTGTTAATACAGTTACTATGGATAATGTAACAGTAACAATGGATGCATCTGGAAGTTCTCTTACATATTCTGGTGGTATAACAACTTCAAATTACTTTGGAGAGTTCTCTTGGGGTAAAATTAATATTGCTGCAAGATCAAAGAATAATTCTTATTCTGCAGAAACTTTGAAAGGAATTGTTGGAATTTCCACTTCTGACAGTTTGGTAAGAGATAACTCTCTTAAATTTAAGAATTACTCGGTATAAATATTTTTAAACCCAAGGAATATGGCAATACAGGGAATAGGGACGGGTTCATCTCCAAATGACGGCACAGGTGATAATTTAAGAGCCGCTGGTGGAAAAATTAATGACAATTTTTCTGAATTATACGAATATTTTGGAGACGGAACCACTCTGTCTCGTGGTACTTGGGATATAGTTAGTTCTGGTATCAGCACTCTTTCTAGTGTTGGTATCGGAACCACTAATCCTAGATTTGCTCTTGAAGTAGGTGCTGTAGGTGCTTCAGGGACCTCTTTATATGTTAATGGTGATGCCAGAGTTACTGGTATATTAACAGTTGGATCTAGTTCTGTTACTTTAAATGGATCTACAAATGAAATTACTGTTGGTACTGGCATTACTATAAGTGGTAATACTGGAATAATTTCTGCTACTCAAGTAACTATTGCTGGAGAAACTCTAACAGGAGCAGGTGTTACTTCACTTGTTGCTGGTTCAAATATTACTTTATCTGGAAGCACTGGACAAGTAACAATTAGTTCTTCTGGTAGTGGTGGTGGTGCAGGTGCTGGTGGAACATGGGCTAACTACGATAGTAATGCTGGAGTTAGCACCACAAAGAAAGTCAAGATTGAAAATAATTTAGAAGTTACTGGTGTAACAACATCAACTGGTGGATTTGTTGGTGCTTTGACTGGTAATGCCAGTGGATTAACTGGAACACCCGATATTAATGTTAGAAATATAACAGGTGTTGCTGCAACATTCACTGGCGTTCTCACATATGAAGATGTAACTAATATTGACTCTATAGGACTTGTTACTGCAAGATCTGGAATTAATGTAGTTGGTGGTGGTATAACAGTTGGTGGTGGCATAACTGCAACTGGTGGAGTTCAAATTGGAGCTGGACAATCTTTTGGTGCTAATGGACCAACAGCAGTCTATTATGGTGACGGATCAAACCTCACTGGAGTTTCAGGTGGTAGTGGTATTACAACCGCCAATATAAGTGCTGACACTTTAGAAGTTTCGGGTGTTTCTACATTTACTGGAAATACTATAACTAATGGTCGAGTTAGTATTGGCGCTGCAAGTGCTGGAAGTGCAAATTTAGCAATTGTTAATACTAATAGTGCATCATTTTCTATTGGTCAAAATGTAGATGGATCTGGTGCTAATCATCTTGGAATATATTACGGTACTGGTTTTGGATCACCAGCTGGAGCAGATATATTCACCTCCAATGGTAATATGAGTTTCTGGGTTGATGGTGCTGGTGGTGGGGCCGGTAATTCAGAACTTGAATTTGGAAACGCTTTTGGTGCTAGTGGTGGTGCTGGTGGTGCCACCTGGATCTCCATGTCTTCTAGTGGTCTTAGTGTATCTGGTATTGTGACTGCCAGAACTGGTGCTGCTGTTACTTATTACGGTGACGCATCTTACATAACGGCAGGAAAGTGGGTTTTAGGTGCCAATGGAATAACAGATTACACATTTACTGGACCTGGATTCAGTGGTGCTACTAATGATCCAGTCCTATACCTCGCAAGAGGGCAGACCTATGAGTTTGTAAATACAATGAATGCTCATCCATTCCAGATTAGAGCATCGAATGGTGGTAGTGCTTATAATACTGGTGTCACTAATAATGGCACACAAAATGGAACAGTGAGATTTGAAATTCCTATGGATGCTCCAAATACATTATATTATCAATGTACATCACACGCGGCAATGGGTAATACAATTAACATTTATCCTACTACCTAAAATCTTTAATAAATAATAAAAAGTCCTAATAAAATGGCCGCAATTATAACTGATCAGATTAGAATATTAAATGCAAAGAATTTTGTTGCTGGCATTTCTAACGCTGGCGATTCGTATTATTCTTTTATTGGACTAACTAACCCAGCAGATTATCAATCTGATTGGGATGTAGATCCACCATCACCAAAGGATAATTTTGATCAAGAGAATGATTATTGGGATACAATGGTTGCTCTGAAAAAAATTAATACTGCTGATGTAAGGCAGGTTGTACCAAAACTTGTTTGGTCTTCAGGTACTGCTTATGACATGTATCGCCATGATTATAGCAGAACAAATACTGCTGCAGTTTCTGGTTCTACTTCATTATATCTTGCAAATTATTTTGTAATGAATAGTGATTTTAGAGTTTATATCTGTCTTCATAATGGTATTAGTCCAGACAATCCATCTGGAAAACCATCATTAGATGAACCAACCTTTACAGATCTAGAACCAAGATCTGCAGGAACTAGTGGGGATGAATATATTTGGAAATATTTGTTTAGTATCAAACCAAGTGATGTTGCAAAATTTGAGTCTACAGATTATTTGCCAGTGCCAAGTGATTGGGAAACATCTACTGACAATGCAGCTGTTAGAGATAACTCTGTTGATGGATCTATTAAAATTGCAACTATTACTAATAGAGGAGTTGGTTTAGGTACAGCAAACTCAACATATACTCGTGTTCCAATTTCTGGAGATGGTTCTGGCGCAGAATGTACTATTACTATTGATGGAAACCAACAAGTAAGTGGAGTAACAATTTCAAATCAGGGATCTGGTTATACATATGCAAATATTGATTTAGTTTCTGGTGGAGTTCCTACAGGTACAACTAGACCATCCTTTGATGTGATAATATCTCCTCAAGGTGGGCATGGAGCAGATATTTATAGGGAATTGGGAGCATATAATGTTCTTATGTATTCTAGAATTGAAAATGATAATAATAATCCAGATTTTATAACTGGAAATCAAATTGCAAGAGTTGGTGTAGTAAAAAATCCACAGCAACTTGGATCTTCTGATGTCCTCACTTCGGACAAAGCAAGTGCTCTTTATGCACTGAAACTAGTTGGTTCTGGATATAGTACTGCAACATTTACTGGAGATGCTTATTTTACTCAATTAGTTTCAACAGGATCAACAGCTGTTGGTAGAGTAGTAAGTTATGATCAAAATACTGGTGTTCTTAAGTATTGGCAAGATAGATCTCTTGCAGGATTTTCCACAGTTGGAATCGCACAAACTCAACCGACATATGGATTTGATCTGACAGAATTTACATCTTCTCCCGGAACCGGTGGATCGTTAGTTATTACACCATCTACGGGTGTCAATTTATCTATTGATGAAAATTTTACAGGTATATCTACTGTAATAAATAATCGTACATACTATCTTGGTCAAACCTTTACAAGTGGTGTTGCCAGTCCAGAGGTTAAAAAACACTCTGGTAATATAATTTACGTTGACAACAGACCATCTATAACAAGATCGTCAAACCAAAAGGAAGACATAAAAGTTATTTTGCAGTTCTAAAGAATTATGCCCCAACAAACGAACCTCAACGTAGCTCCCTACTTTGACGATTTTGATTCTACAAACGATTACCATAAAATATTATTTAAACCCGGATATCCAGTACAGGCTAGAGAGTTAACTTCTCTCCAGTCTATACTGCAAGATCAAGTTGAAAAATTTGGACAACACTTTTTTAAGGAAGGTGCTAAAGTAATTCCAGGAAATACTGCATATAACAGAATATATTATTGCATCCAATTAGAAAATGCATTTCAAGGTGTTCCTGTATCTGCATATGTAGATCAGTTAATTGGCACAAAGATAACAGGACAAAGATCTGGAGTAACTGCTTTTGTTGATAGCGTCCTTTTACCAGAAGATTCCGAAAATAATACTCTCACTCTTTATATAAATTATCTTTCTTCTAGCACAGGAAATAACTCAACTCAAAGTTTCTTTGATGGAGAACAACTTTTATCCAATGAAGTAATAACATCTGGACTTCTTGGAAACACTACTATTTCTGCTGGATCACCTTTTGCATCGACAATAGAAAGCAATTCATCCGAAACAGGATCTGCATTTCAAATTGATGAAGGTGTGTATTTTGTAAGAGGAAATTTTGTTAATGTATCCAGAGAAACCTTAATTCTCGATCAGTATTCAAATAGTCCGAGTTATAGAATTGGTCTTTACGTCAACGAAGAAATTATAACTGCCGATTTAGATGAAAGTCTTAACGACAATTCTCAAGGATATAGCAATTACGCAGCACCTGGAGCAGATAGATTAAAAATTAGTGTAAGTTTATTCAAAAAAGCACTTGATGATTTTAATGATGATAATTTTATTTTACTTGCAACTGTAATCAATGGTACTATTCAAGAGAAACCCAGAAAATCTCTTTTTGGTGGCAGTGTAGGATTTAATGATGTAACAGACACACTTGCAAGAAGAACCTTTGATGAATCTGGCAATTATTATATAAAATCTTTTGATCTTAGTGTTGTAGAATCTCTAAACAATAATGTTGGTAATGGTGGCATATTTAACTCTGGGCAATTTACTCCTGGAGGTGTAACTCCAACAGATGATTTAATATTATATAAAATTTCTCCCGGAAAAGCATACGTTAAAGGATATGAAATTGAAACCTCTAGTTCCGTATATCTTGATGTAAACAAACCAAGAACAACTAGAACTATTAAAGGGCAAAGCGTAATTTATAACACTGGTCCGACATTACAAATAAATCGAGTACATAGATCTCCCATAATTGGACTTGGAAATACTTATTTCGTAAGTTTGAGAGATCAAAGAGTTGGGAATAATTCAGAAACTCTTCCAGGAAATGAAATTGGAGTTGCAAGAGTATATGACTTCAAATTAGAATCTGGATCATATAGCACATCTAATGCAAATGAGAATGAGTGGAACCTTGCTCTTTATGATGTTCAAACAATTACAGATATTGCATTAAATCAGGCACATACTTTATCGATTCCTACCTTTGTCAAAGGTGATAATAGTGGAGCTACAGGTTTCTTAAGACATTCAGTTTCTGCTGGTACAGCAATTACGGTCTATGAGACCAGTGGATCTTTTGTGCCAAATGAAAAACTTACTTTTAATGGAATTGCAGATGGTAGAATTGCAATTGCTATTACTGAACATGGTATTTCTGATGCCAAATCCATATATGGTACAAATAGTGGAGTAATTGGAATTAATACTTTCAGTGCAGACGTAATTCAATCCGATAAATTTGCGATTGGTATTGCTACTGTCAGTCCTTTATCTGGTGGAATTAGCACTATTAAAAGTTCTAATCCAAATTTCCCAGGAAATATTGTAAAAGAAAATGATTTAATTAAATATAGCGATACAACTCCAGGATTGAACGGAGATCCAATTATTGCTAGAGTAACTAATGTAGGAACTACTGATATTTCAGTTGAGGGTGTTAGCGCAGTTTCTGGAATTTCAAGTGGATTTTTACCAGCATCAACTTTAAGTATAACTGATCTAACAGTTCTCACTACTCAATTAGCACCATCTTCCAGCAATTCTCTATTCACTCCACTACCTAAAGTTAATGTTTCTAATATAGATCTTTCTGATGCATCTTTAGTCATTCGCAAAAGTTTTACAGTAAACATTGTTAGTAATGAATTATCAGCACAAGTAGTGGCTGATAATAATGAAACATTTTTACCATTTGATACGGAAAGATATCTTTTAGTAAGATCTGATGGGTCTACAGAAGCATTAAGTGGTGATAAATTTGATATTTCACCAAATGGATCTACTTTACAAATTCGCAATTTAGGTACGGATAATACTGGTGCCACTTTAATTGCAACACTTAGAAAGGTAAAACCAAAGGCAAAAGAAAAAATTAAAAATAAAGTCAACTCTATTATTATAAACAAGTCAAAACTTGCCGGTTCCGGAATTGGGGAAACAACTTTAAATAATGGATTGACTTACGGAAATTATCCGTTTGGAGTAAGAGTTGAGGATGAAGTAATTTCATTAAATACTCCAGATATTATTGAAATCCATGGAGTATTTGAATCATCAGATACTTCTTCACCATCTTGTCCTCAAGTTGTTTTACAATTAATTAATACAATTTCTACAACAACATCAGAATTTTTAATCGGAGAAAAATTTGTTGGACAGACAAGTGGTGCTGTTGCTATAGTTGCAGAAAAATTAAACGATTCAAGTATATCATTTCTTTATAAGAATGAGATTGCATTTGTAGAAGGAGAAAATGTAGAGTTTGAAGAATCAAACTCTACTGCGTTAGTATCTTCTCTGTCTGCCCCCAGTTTTAATATTTCCTCCAATTATACATTTAAAACAGGACAGGAAATTACTTTCTATGATCATGGAAGAATTAAGAGAAAAAATGATTCTTCTTCCCCATCAAAACAAATTAAAATTTACTTCTCAAGTGCATCATATTCTAGTACAGATGACGGAGACATAACAACTGTTAATTCGTATAGACAATTTGATTATGCAAGTGAAATTAGAAAAGTAAATATTTTTAGAGACTCCGATATTATTGATATTAGACCTAGAGTTTCTAATTATGAAGTGTCCGAAAGTTCAAGATCCCCACTTGAATTTTTTGGAAGATCATTCGATGGATCTGGACAATCTGCAGCAAATCCGTTAGCTTCTGATGAAGTTGTTCTAGCTGATATTTCTTACTATCAAGGAAGAATTGATAGAGTGTTCTTATCAAAGAGTGGAAAATTTCAAGTTGTTTATGGAACACCATCAGATAACCCACAAAAACCTGATCCAGTTGATGATGCACTTGAAATTTGTAGAATAGAACTTCCAGCATATCTTGCCAATGTAAAGGATGCAAAACTTTCATTCTTGCAGCATAAAAGATATAAGATGCAAGATATCAAGGAACTTGAGAATAGAATCAAGAGTCTTGAATATTATACAACTCTATCTCTTTTGGAGAAAGAAACGGCAAATCTGTTTATTTCGGACGATGAAGGTTTGAATAGATTTAAGTCTGGATTTTTTGTAGACAACTTTAATGACTTTTTAGCACAAGAAGATTCTTTTAAACTCAATAATTCTATTGATAGAAAATATAATGAATTGAGACCAAGACATTATACCAACTCTGTTGATATGATTTTCGGTCCTGTTGTAGGTACAGATCCAACAATTGATTTAAATTTCTCTACAGTAGAAGGAACCAATATCAGAAAGCAAAGTGATATTGTAACACTTGATTATGCTGAAGTTGAATACATCAAACAAAATTTTGCTACAAGAACTGAAAGTGTAACTCCATTCTTGATTAGTTTTTGGAGTGGAACATTAGAATTGACTCCAGCAAGTGACAACTGGGTTGACACTGCAAGATTGGATGCAAAAATTATTGATGTTGAAGGTGATTATGCATCAACTTTTGGAAGAATGGTGGAAAATGGAACTATTGACCCTCAAACTGGGTTTGGTCCTATATTATGGAATTCATGGGAAACTAATTGGGTCGGTATTGAAGTTGTTGAATCTACAAGACAACGAGTTATTCAAAATACTCCTAACACTATTATCCGGGGATCTGGAAATTCAATAAGTTGGTCAAGTAGAACTGTTATTGATAATGTTGTTCTGGAAGATCTTGAAACATCAATAGAATTTGGAACTAACGATAGAACTGGAACGAGAACTATTGTAACAGAACAATTTGATCGAGAATCAGTCGGTGATAGAGTTGTAAGCAGAGATCTTATTCCATTCATGAGATCCAGAAATATTGAATTTGTTGCTAAAAAAATAAAACCACTTACTCAAATATATCCATTTTTTGATGGAGTTGATATTTCCAAATATTGCACTCCAAAATTAATTGAGATTACAATGGAATCTGGAGTTTTTGAAGTTGGAGAAACTGTAGTTGGAAATAGTCCTGTTGTTGGTGATATTGGTTCAAATTCTCTTCCATCTGCTCCGTTTATTCGATTTAGAGTTGCACAATCTAATCATAAGGAAGGACCATATGATTCAGCAACAAAAACTTACCGCAAAAATCCATACAATAGTCAAGATTTATCCTCCGCATATTCTTCAACATCAACTATCTTAAATGTTGATACATTCTCAATTTCTAATGAGACTCAGGGTGAGTATTATGGTTGGATTATGGCGGGAATGACATTTCGTGGGCAGACAAGTGGTGCAATTGCAAAAGTATCAACTATAAGATTTGTCTCCGATATATCGGCTAGTTTAATTGGTAGTTTCTATATTCCAGATCCAAATAATATAAGTTTCCCTAGATTTGAAACTGGAAGTAAAGTATTTACTTTGACTGATGATATTGATAATAATCAGGATCAGGCTGTTACTATTGCAGAAGAAGGATTTGCATCTACAGGAACTTTAGAAACAGTTCAAGAAAATATTGTTTCTGTTAGAAATGCAAGAGTTGAAGATCAAGAGCAGTTCCAAAGTGAAGATACCACTAGAAATCTTGGAACAGAAGTTGTTAACACTACAGTTATTGGTCAAAGATCAAGAACTCAAACAATTGGAACCAGATTTAATCGCCCACCAGATCCACCACCACGTAGATGGGGTGGTGGTCGTGACCCGCTTTCACAATCATTTATAATTGAAGATTCTACAGGAGTATTCTTAACTAGTTGTGATGTCTTCTTTAGATCAAAAGATGATATGGATATTCCTGTCATCATGCAAATCAGAACAATTGAAAATGGGATTCCTTCCACTAAAGTTCTTCCATTCTCAGAAATAGTTTTAGATCCAGATGAAGTTCAAACTTCATCTGACGGGTCTGTTGCAACTAATATACAATTTAAGTCTCCTGTCTATGTCGAAGGTGGAATTGAATATGCAGTAACTTTATTATCAAACTCTACTAAGTATAGTGTTTATATTTCAAGAGTTGGTGAGAATGACATCATAACTGATACTTTTATTTCAAATCAACCATATCTTGGATCACTCTTTAAGTCTCAAAACGGATCTACATGGGAACCAAGTCAATGGGAAGATCTTAAATTTACACTTTATAGAGCAGATTTTATTGATAATGGAACTGTAGAATTCTACAGTCCAGAACTTACAAGAGGAAATGGACAAATTCCAAATCTTCTTCCAGATTCAATTATTATGAACTCTAGACAAATTAGAGTTGGTCTTGGCACAACAGTTGCAGATTCTGGATATGAACTTGGAAATACTTTCTCTCAATTAGGAACAAATGCAACCGGAAATTATGTGGGATCTGCAGCATCTGCTGTTGGAAACCTTTCTATAAGTAATGCTGGTATTGGATATACTCCTGCTGATGGAAGTCTCACATTCAGTGGTGTAAATCTTATCACTCTTACCGGAAATGGAAGAGGTGCCACCGCAGATATTACTATCGCAAATGGTACTATAGTTTCTAGTGGAGCAACTATTTCTAATAATGGTGGATCAGGTTATCAAGTTGGTGACGTTCTTGGAATTTCTACAATAGGAATAGCAACAATTGGAACAAATGCAAGACTTACCGTTGCTGGCATTGGACAAACTAACGAATTGATTTTCAATTCTGTTCAAGGTGAATTTGTTGTTGGTTCTGCTAATACTATAATGTATACTAACAGCGCAGGAATTACAACAGAACTTAACTATGGACTTCCTGGAGGAGTTGGTGGAGATGTTCAATTATCAACAATAAATGTTGATAATGATGGAACACACTTTACAGTCAATCATCAAAATCATGGAATGTATTTTGAAGATAATGTAGTCAAAATATCTGGAGTGCTTCCTGATATTCGACCAACTAAACTAACTGCTGAATATACTTCTGGATCTACTGACGGAATTGTTGTTGGTGGTGCAACAACATTCTCATCTTTTGAAGGTGTTGGTGTTGGAACTACCAATGTTGGATATCTGTTAATTGGAGAAGAAATTATCCAATATACAAATGTTTCCGGAAACACGATTGGTGGTAGTATTGTTAGAGGATCTGATCCAAGATCGTATCCAGTTGGAACTCCAGTATTTAAATATGAAAACTCTGGTATTAATCTCCAAAGAATTAATAGATCTCATAGTTTAAATGATGTTACTCATTTAGATCCATTTACTTTTGATTCTTATAAAGTTAAAGTTGATATGAGTGCAACTACAGGAACTGATAGAAGTACTGATGTTGGATATCCAAAACTTTATATTGGACAAACAAAGTCCACTGGTGGGAGAAACATAAGGGCTACTCAAAATATGCCATTTGAAATTATTACTCCACAGGTTCAAAATCTTACAGTTACTGGAACAAATATTACTGCTCAAGTAAGAACAACCACCAGTAAGAGTTTTAGTGGAAATGAAATTCCATTCATTGATTCCGGATTTGAAGACATTACAATCAATCAAAAAAATTATTTTGATACTCCAAGGATGATTGCATCTAAGGTAAATGAAGATTTGAAATTGACTAACGTTGAGGGCAACAAATCAATGCAGATGAGTCTTGCATTGAATACTACGGATTCTCGTTTAAGTCCCGTTATTGACTCTCAAAGAGTGAATATGATTACTACTTCCAATAGAATTAATAATATTATTACAAATTATGCAACTGATTCTAGAGTCAATGTTATCGATTTAGATCCTACAGCATGTCAATACGTATCAAAGGAAATTGTTCTTGAAAATTCTGCATCATCAATTAAAATTATATTATCTGCACATATTGGTGATGATGCTGATATTAGAGCACTATATTCTGTAAACAATAAAATTGGTCTTGACCCAATCTTCACTCCATTCCCTGGATATTCAAACTTGAATTCTAGAGGACAAGTTATTTCTCCAGAAAATAATAATGGAGAATCAGATTCTTTTATTACAAAATCAATTGCTCGTTCATTTGATAGTGAAAAACTTGATTATAGAGAGTATACATTTACAGTCGATCAACTTCCAGCATTTAGAACATATAGAGTGAAAATCTCATTAGAATCTAATAGTCAGTGCTTTGTTCCTAGGATTAAAGATCTTAGGGTAATTTCTTTAGCATAATGGATTTTTATGGATTAGATGGGCATAAGGATCTTGCAAGAGATCCTTCTACAAATGCGGTGATAAATGTGAATAGTCTTGAATATCAACAATATCTTTCAAGACTTGAAGTTAAATCTAAAAAGAATGATAAGATACAAAATATTGAAGAAAATTTTGCTAACATGCAAGATGAACTGAATGAAATCAAATCTCTATTAAAGGAGTTATTAAATGGATCCCGATAGCATAGAACTAAGTAATCTATCAAAACAATTTGCTTACACTAAAGTGGCATCAGAGATAGATAGTTGCAATGATCATGACGAATTAAAGAATATTGCAAAGTCCTTTTGCAAACTTTATTATAAGCAACAAGAAACAATGAAACTAATAGGAATAGTAGATGGCAACTAAAAACATTACTTTTGATCCTGATTCAGGAGTTCCTTATGGAATGAATTTAACCATGTATGGTGGAGCAGATTTTTCTGCGGATTTAAATGTTCTTAGTACATCAAATACTGCGTTTGATTTGACTGATTATTCTGGGTCTGCAGCAATATCAAAAAGTGTTGCGGTTGGAGCTACTTTAGGAATAACTAGTTCGTTAACAGTTGGATTTACCAGCGCATATGATGGTAAAATTAAATTGTCGCTAAGTGCAGTAAATACTAGAGGAACTGCAGAAGGAAGATATATGTTTGATGTATTGGTAAGTAAAGGTTCTACAACCTATGCTCTTGCGAGTGGCAACGTAATGGTAATCAATCCAGTTTCTTCAGCACCCTAAATACATTTAGGAAACTTGTGAATATATGGCACAACCAGCAAGTAGATCAGATTTAATTAATTACTGCAAAAGGCAATTAGGGGCTCCGGTCCTTGAAATTAATGTTGCCGATGAGCAAGTAGATGATCTTGTAGATGATGCTCTACAATATTTTCACGAAAGACATTTTGATGGAGTAGTACAGACATATTTAAAATATAAGATAACTCAAGAAGATATTGACAGGGGAAGGGGAACAAATTCAGCAGGTGTCGTAACAACAACAGCAGATACAACTATTGTTGGAACAGCAACAACATTTAGTTATACTGAGAATAGTAATTATATTCAGGTTCCTCCTTCAGTAATTGGTGTCAACAAAATTTTTAGATTTGATAGCAGCACAATATCGGGAGGAATGTTTAGTCTAAAATATCAATTGTTCTTGAATGATATATACTTCTTCAGTTCGATGGAGATGTTGACATATGCAATGACAAAAACAACTCTTGCTGATATTGATTTTTTATTGAATACAGAAAGTCAAATTAGATTTAATCAGAGACAAGATAGATTATATCTGGATATAGATTGGGGTAGTATCGCAAAAGATGAATATATTATTTTAGATTGTTGGAGACTTTTAGATCCAAATGATTTTACAAGAGTTTATAATGATTCATTCTTAAAAAGATATTTGACAGCATTAATTAAAAGGCAATGGGGGCAAAACTTAATTAAATTCCAAGGAGTAAAATTGCCTGGTGGTATAGAACTTAATGGAAGACAGATATATGATGATGCTCAAAGAGATTTAGAAATAATCAGAGAGCAGATGTCAAACACATACGAACTTCCACCACTTGATATGATAGGCTGATGGTATTAAATCCCTTTTTCTCTCAAGGAACATCTTCTGAGCAAAATCTTGTTCAAGATTTAATAAATGAGCAACTTAGAACTTATGGGGTAGATATTTTTTATCTACCTAGAAAGTATCTATCAGAAAATACCATAATAAGAGAGGTTGTTCAGTCAAAATTTGATATGGCACTGCCCTTAGAGGCATACATTGATAATTATGACCAATACTCCGGAGCGGGTAATTTATTGTCAAAATTTGGTATCGAATCTAAAGACGAAGTAAGACTTATAATATCAAGAGAACGATTTGAAAATTATATAACACCATTAATTCAAGATCAAGAAAATATAAAATTATCAACTAGACCAAAGAGTGGAGACCTTATTTGGTTCCCTCTTGACGATAGGATCTATGAGATCAAAGATATTGAATATGCAAAACCATATTATCAGTTACAAAATCTCTACGTTTATGAATTATATTGCGAACTCTTTCAGTTGGAAGATGAGATTATTTCAACTGGAATTGAAGATATTGACAATAATCTCATTGGTGAAAATTATGATGGATCAACTGATGATGGAATTAATACTATTCAAGGACCAACTCAAAAACTCACTTTAGTTGGTACTGGAGTAACTGCAACTGCAACTGCTAGTATACTCAACGGAGGAGTTAGATTCTTCACAATTACGAATAGGGGTGGTGGATACAGTAGCGTGCCCACAGTGGGCGTCACATCCGCTCCAGCGGGCGGTAAAACAGCAATTGGTATCGCCACTATGATTGGTGGTATTAACGTCTGCAACCTCAATGCAAATCCAAAATTGCAATCAGTTCAAGCAGTTAATGTTGCAAATTCAGGTGTTGGATATACTGTAGCACCTGGAGTAAAATTTTCTGGAGGAGGTGGGGTTGGAGCAGCTGCTACAACTACAATTGGAGATGGTGTTGTAGGTGTTGTGACATTAACAACAGGTGGTTCTGGATATATTGACAATCCAACAATTAGTTTTACAAATCAAATATTTACGACAGGAGTTACTACAGTTTCTGCTGCAGCAACTGCCATAGTCAGTGCTGCTGGAACTATATCTAATATTTACATTACAAATGCTGGTCTTGGATACTCTGTAGCACCAACTATTGTTATTGGTGATGCTGAAAGTAATGGTTCTGGTACATTTGTGTTTAATGAAATTATCACTGGTTCTTCTAGTGGAACTACAGCAAGAGTTAGAACATGGGATACATCCACTAATACACTCATAGTTGCAACAGTTGCAGGAGAGTTTACTAAAGGTGAAACTTTAGTAGGTGCAACTTCTGGGGCATCATATCAATTACGTATCGTCGATGTTCAACCAGCAGATGATGGGTTTGCTGACAATATTAACATTGAAGCAGAAGCAGATAATATTATCGACTTTAGTGAGCAGAACCCATTTGGAATGCCCTAAATAAAAATATCTTATACTTGAGATATTGTAGGATTAACAATGTTTGAATATTTTTACAACGAAATATTGAGGAGAACCATTATATCTTTTGGTACGCTTTTCAATGATATTAGCATTAAGCATGAAGACTCCTCAGATAACGTTGTAAGCGTTGTAAAAGTTCCTTTGGCATATGGACCTACCCAAAAGTTTTTAGCAAGACTAGAGCAGTCTCCAGACCTCAATAAACCCTTTGCAATTACTTTGCCAAGGATGTCTTTCGAGTTTACTGGATTGACTTATGATCCATCAAGGAAAGTATCCACAACTCAAAAGTTTACAGTCAAAGATCCAAATGATGGAACTGAGACGAAGAAGGCATATATGCCAGTTCCATATAATATGCAGTTTGAACTATCTGTCATGGCAAAATTAAATGATGATGCATTGCAAATTGTAGAACAGATCTTACCATACTTTCAACCAGCATATAACCTTTCAGTAGAGTTGGTTGAATCCATTAAAGAAAAAAGAGATGTTCCAATTGTCTTGGAAAATATCACTATGCAAGATGATTATGAAGGAGACTTCACTTCCAGAAGAGTTCTTCTTTATACATTTAGATTTACTGCAAAAACATATCTATTTGGTCCTGCATCTTCTGCAACCAAGGATATCATCAAGAAGTCTACTATCAGTTATCTTACTGGAACAGATACTTCAAATACAACAAGAGAAATTTCATATTCCTCAACTCCAAGAGCAATCAAAAATTATACTGGAGATGCAGCAACTACTCTTACTGCAGACATAACCACATCTGTAAAAACATTTGAGGTTGCAGATGGTTCTACTTTAACTAGAGGAACTTATATTGATATTGATGGAGAGGAGATGTTCATCAAATCAATTAGTGGAAATAAAATTACAGTCAATCGTGGACAAGATGGAAGTACTATTTCAACTCATTTGGGTGGAACAGAAATTCATAAAATTGATGCTGCAGATAATGCTTTGGTTGAGGCTGGAGATGACTTTGGATTTAGTGGTGGATTCTGATGATACCCATGACAAAAAAATTTGACGGACTGAACGAAACCTTCAACACAGACGATGATCTCATTCAACCGGAAGTGATAGAAAAAAAGGTTGAAAAGATAAAAGAAACTGTTGATGATGTAAAAAAAGATTATGATTATACAAGAGGAAATTTATATTCTATAATTGAAAAAGGACAAGAAGCAATAAACGGCATTCTCGAACTTGCTCAAGAAAGTGAAATGCCTAGAGCATATGAAGTTGCTGGACAATTAATTAAAAATGTAGCTGATGCTACTGATAAACTGATGGATCTTCAGAAAAAACTAAAAGATGTTGAAGAAGAAAAAACATCTAAAGGTCCATCTACTGTAAATAATGCTCTTTTTGTAGGGTCTACAGCAGAACTTGCAAAAATGTTAAAGGATGGACTGAAAGAAGATCCTAAATAACTTCGGGAGAGAAATCCCAAAGTAAAATAGTTACTAATAGAATGTCTAAAGAAGAATTGCCTTCTATTGATGATGAGATCATTAGTGATCTGCCATCAGTTGAAGATTTTATAACAGAAGAGAATGCAGAGGAACTCCCTTCTGTTGAAGAATATATCGAAAAAGAAGAAGAAGAAATCGTAGAGGAAGTAGATACTCCAGTAGACCTAACAGAAATTGTACGTCTTATAAATGACGTAAGAAAAGATATACCAGACATTCCAGAAGTCAAATATTATGATGCAGAGTTAGAAAAACTCTGTGAAATTGTAGATCAAGTAAGATCAGAAATACCAGAAATTAAATCATATGATTCTGAAATTGAAGCAATCTGCGGTGAGATAGATCTTGTAAAAGAAAATATTCAAGATTTGCCCGAAGTAAAATATTATGATGAACAGGTTACTTTAATTGAAGATAGAATTGATACTCTTCAAATAGAAGTAACAAATCTTCCAGAGGTCAAATATTATGATAAAGAGATTGAAGCAATCTGTGAGGCTATTGATGCTGTAAAGTCCCAGATTCCTAAGTTCCCTAAATGGGTAAATGAAGTAAATGAAGTTCCAGATTTTTCTTGGATTGGTAAAACATTTAGTGTAATTGATGATGATTTTATAAATGTAAATGATACTATCAATGAACTTAGAAATAAAGTAAATTTCAATTTAAATGAAATATCAGAAGATATTGATAAAAAATATTTTGAAAATTCTGTAAAAGTAGATGCAGAAGTTGCTAGTCTAAATGAAAAAGTAAATACTAGAATTGACGAAGAAAAAAATAAAATTTGGAAAGAACTTAGAGAATCTTCTCTTAAGATATGGGAATATCATAAAGAGTTTAAGGATGATGATAGAAAATTAAAAAAACAAGTTCTTGGAGAGTATAATAACCTCAAGAAAAATATTGACAAAGAACTTAAAGAAATTAATTATACCAGTGTAAAAACTGACGAATTACTTCTTAAGTACTTTACAGAATTAAAGGAAGAAATTTCAGAACTTCCTGAAGTTAAGTACTATGATAAAGATATTGATTATGTAAAATCTGACATCAAAGGTCTTTATAAAATTATTGAGGATATAAAATCTTCTCAAAATAAAATACAAGAAGAACAAAAACTTTTAGCAGAAACTAATGTTCCACTAGGTGAAGATCCTCCAGGAACAAAAAATTCAGATCCACTTACTCCACTTGATCAAAATTTTGTAACACTTGATCAATTACAACAGCATTATAAGAGATTTGTAGAGAGAGTACAATATCAACTCGGATCTATCGGTGGCGGCGGCGCAGGATTTATTAGAGATCTTGATGATGTGACCTTTGATGCTACAGATGGTCAGTTACTGATCTATAACTCATCTACATCAAAATGGGTTGGTATTGCCAGCACTGCAGTTGGTGGTGGAGATGCATCTACATTAGCAGAAAATACAACAGGA
>Ga0098050_1000072_pt1 | contig 35722 bp, 53 predicted proteins | sample 14_taG_FD_77070 | JGI IMG/M metagenome (GOLD analysis project Ga0098050, IMG submission 77070) | Marine viral communities from the Subarctic Pacific Ocean - 14_ETSP_OMZ_AT15311 metaG | ecosystem: Environmental > Aquatic > Marine > Oceanic | place: Pacific Ocean | collected 2015-01-18
ACTTAAAGGTACTTCACTTTTAAAACATAGTGTTTGATCTAACTCTCCTACATTAAGCATACAAATCATGGCAAATATTTTAAACATTATTCTCTGTAATCTCCATCAATCTCTAAACGTAAAGATTTAATTTTATATTTAAGTTCTAGTAATTCCTGTTTAAGTTGAATGACGTTTTGATTTTCTTGTACTGTAACAACATCATCTTTTAGTAATTCAAACTCATTAAAAAGTTTTCCTACAAAAAAGACGTTACCTATTAAGCCACCTATTAATCCTAAAATTATAACTAGGTTTTTTGAGTTTATATCTAGTGTAGTCATTTACCACAAATACACTTTCCATCTTCGCAACAATGATTAATCATGTGTCTCCTAATTTCATAAATTGAAAATTTGTATTTGTTTCACTTGTATCTCCTCGTAAATAAATAGTTGTACCTTGACTTGATCCCCAACCAAATAAAACTTTATGTGTTGATGTATCAGTAACATCAAATATGCATGAGATTGTTGCCGAAGCGTATGGTTGATTATTGTTATTTGTCCACGACATAACTTGATACATTTGTGCCGCAATCGTAAATGTACCATTATTAGTTGTAGTTTTAATTTTAAATTTTACACCTCTGTCATCATCTCCACTTGGTTGATATGCTTGTCCTTGAAAAGTTATTAAATAAACACCTGTACTTGGAAAAGTAAAAACACCCCCAGATTGAGTCATATTACCACCAAGAGTTTGTGGTGAATTTGTATCAACAATTTCTAAATTAGATGATATGTCTGCGTCACTTGCATTAGAATTTAAAGCACTTGTTAATCTCCATTGTTGGTATTGTGAGATACCACCACTAATCCCAGTTAAACTAGCACCACTTATTGCAGGCAAATTTCCAGATAGCTTAGTCGCATCTAGTGTTGAATAAGATAAATTATTTATAAGTGTCTGTGCCATTATGGTTTACTCCAAATTGAATGTGTTAATTGTCCGTCACTATCTCTTGCTAATAATAAATCATAAGCATCTTCATCAGTATGATTAGACGGAATGTCTCGTAAAGATTGACGCCAAGTTTTTATATTGTCTGGCATTGTTACATCAGAGTTAGCAAGGTAATCTGTTTCAATTAGTTTTTGTAATCTGATTTCTTTTATCTGTGCAAGTTTTCTTTCAGATGATTTATCTTCCCATGTTTTCCATTCGGCTCTTAGACTAGCTTCTTCATCTGCTGTCATTTTTACTTTGCCATTTTTAGTTGCTTTATATAATACCATAATTAACTTCCTGTAATTCCAAATAATGAATAATTGTAAAATGCTATATCTCCACTTGAATAAATAAATCTAAAACCATTGTAATCAGCACTTGTTTGATAATTTACAAAACCAACTGACCTCGCTGTATCTGACGCATTACTATACAATGAAGCATCATATTGAAGGTGAGCATCACCTGGAGTGTTAGTTGATGAACTAGCCATTGGATTAAAAAAATTTATTCTAATATTTTGACCAAAGTTAGTATTATTACTTGTTGATTTATGATTAAATCTAATATGGTCTGCTCCCCAACCACCTACATATCCTGTTGCTGTACCACTAGAATTTCTAGAAACTTCTCTAGCTATATTTCTGTACTCACTATCACTTGAAACAGTTGTATTAACAACATAATTACCTTTTAAATCTACTGTATTATTAGATGGTGTAAATGTACCAATAAATAAATAGTTAGTATAAGTTGTAGAAAAAACATTTTCTAATTGTAAACTTCCCGCATTTGTACCATTACCAGAAGATACTAAAACCATTCCACCACTAGGCAAATATTGTTTCTCTACATATTTAAGATTACCACTATCACTTGCATCAGATACTAAAAACTTATCGGTATCTGCTAGTGAAGTAATTGCTGTTTGACCTGTGATTGCTGTTATATCTAAATGTTCATCTGAGATACTATCGTCAGCTATCTTACTTCCATTGACACTATCTGCACCAAGTTTTGTATTTGTAACTGCACCATCTGAAACTGTTGTTAAAACCCCAACCCCAAAATGTTTAATACCATTACATACTGAACTACCACTAGGAGTAAAATCAAAAGTAACAGTAGAGCCACTAACAGTATAGTTGCCAGATTGTATGACACCATCAATTTGAATTTGTAATGCGTCTGCACTTACTGGTACAAAAGCTACTGAGTTTTGTGTTAGGTTAAATGTTGCTGTGCTACCACTAAAAGATAAATTATCTAAAGTTGATATGTTATCTATTTGGTCTATTCCTCTGCCTATGTAACTCATGCGTTATCCTCTATTGTTTGTAATCTTTGCATTTCAGTTTTAATATCTGCTTTAGCAATAGGAGTTGTATCTTCTAACCAATTAATTTCACAATCATCAATCTCACTCCCAACAATATAAAATTTAGCTAAACTATTTAAAGACAATATTGCTCTTTCTTTTGAAATTATCATGCTCCAATCTCCATTAAAATTAATGTTGCTTGACTATCAGTACCTAAACCTCCGTATGTACTATCTGGACAAGAATAAATTATTTGACCTTCTCCAGTATCATAAGGTCTATATCTAATATCATATGTTATTTGTGAAGTTGTGTTAGGTGTAAATCTGTAAAAACCAACACCTTGATAAGCATAGTTAATACTTCTGCTTGTCATACCCCATGCAGAACCAAACTCATGGTAACTGCTACCATCATAAATTGCGTGTAGACAAGAAATTACAGAGCCACCATTACCATCTTGATAAAAAGGTATTGTATATTGAACTAAAATTTTTGATGAAGTTGCACTTGGAGTAATATTAGCTGTTAAACCACTTGATTGATATGCAGAAGTATTGTTACTTGTTTGTGTACCATATTCTGCTTGGACTACCTGTAAAACTTTTCCACCTCCAGCTCCAGAAACACTACCAGTAAAATTAAAGGTTTGACTTAAATCAATACCTGTCGGTTTAAGTAAAGTAAAAGCCATTATGCGTTCTCCCAAATTGTATGTGTTAAGTTTCCTTGCTCATCTCTAGCTAGAAGTAAATCGTATTGACTTTCTGTTGTAAAGTCTTGAGGTATATCTCTCCAAGATTTTCTTTTGTCTTTCCATGCGTCAGATAAAACTACATCTGATAAAGCAAGGTAATCTGTTTCAGAAAGTTTTTGATTTCTTATTCTTCTAATTTCTGCAAGTTTTCTTTTAGCAGATTTACTATTCCAAGCTGTTTGTTGAGCATTAAATTCAGCCTGTTCATCTGCTGTCATTTCTCTGCTTACACCATTTATATTTACTGTTCCCATATTATTCTACCAAACCTAAAATTCTCCAAGATAAGCTATCAAAATCACCAGCACTTTGAAAAACTTTAAATCCTGTAATTGCTGTTGTTGAGTTCCACTCTGCTGTTCCATGAACACTGTAAGTATAATTACTTGTTCTTCTTCCACCACCAGAAAAAACTAATCTTTTCTTTAAAGTTGTACCAGCAGGATTATATAAAGTACCTTCCCAAGCAAATTGTTCATCAGAGTCATGTCTATTTGTTTCACCAGATATTTGCATTAAGTTATCGTTACCACTCCATGCAGAATTTCCTCCACCAGTATTGTAACCAACACCAGCATAAAAATAAGCGTTACTTCCATCTTGCAAAGTGTTTGTTCCTGTTACCCATCTTAAACGAGGTAGTGCATCTTGACTTCCGTTCCAATCATAGAAAAATATTTTATAAATTTTATAAGTTGAAGTAAATAAACCTGTTAATTGAGCATAGCTATCTCCTGAACTAACACTACCTGTTCTTATTACTTCCCAAGCACCACTAGGTGCTGTTTTAAAAGTTTGGTCTCCAAATAATACTGTGCTTGATGAAGCTGTGCCACTTCCAAGTCTCGCTGTTGGAATAGTACCACTAGCAAGGTTAGAAGCATTAAGAGGGTCAGTAGAAAGTTTAGAGTTTGCTATACTTCCTGAAAGCATGTCTGAAGTTACACTTCCTGTTGCAGGAGCCTGCGTGCTAGAAATTTTAGCTACATAAATGCAAGTGACTTTATCGCTAGCAACTAAAGTTGCTCCAAGCGTGATACGACTTGAAGAAGTTAAAGTTAAATCAGAATTTTCTTGAACTACTCCATTAACTAAAACGATAACGGAACTAAGAGAACTTATGCTTTGATTTAAGTCTATATAGTTTTGCGTTAAGCCAGTAAAATATTGGTTAGCTTCTTGTGATATAAAACCAGATTGTGGAGGAGTACCTAAATACGGCATCTACGTTACATCGGTTAAGAGTGATATTATTACGTCTGCTGATCCACTATCTTTTTTTATTTTTACTGCACCACCACTAGGTATTACTATTTTTCCCTGCACGCATTCCAAACTGGAGCCTTGTGGCAGAGGTGCATTTTTGATTATGTATCTATCGTTAGATCCATCATTAAGAACTGCATCTACGTTTATAGAAGTAGTACCAGTATTAGCTATGAGTAATCCTATAATAATTTGTTTATTAGATGTAGCAGAAACAACTGTTGTTAAGTTGTTATTTGCTAGTGTAGCATCAGCTTGTGAAAAATTATTTGCCATGATTTTGTCTTACATTCCTCCGTATATTTAGTCGTCCCTAACCAAGAGCTATTGCCATAACTACTGAGTTATCAGCTATTGTTGTTGATCCACCTAATTGAACGGCTGATCCGTTAATGGTTATTTGATTCGTTAATAATTTATTGGTTGGTATGAGTGGTAATCTTGCTAAATCTACTGTACCTGATGTTAAAGCAGATGCTGCAAAAGATGCTAAAGCAAATGTGCCATAAGCAACAATATCTATAATATCTCCACTTGGTACAGATGTTGCAAATACAACAGATGTGCCAGAGGTAACAGTTACATCCACACCATTTAATTGTTTGACACCATTTAGATATACATCGATAAAGCCAGCATCATAAGCTAGTGATACACCATTATTATCAGCACCAGAAAAAGTTGTTGCTCCAGCAGATGTATATTGAAATCTAGCTGCTGTGCCATTGACTGTTGATCCTGCTGCTGCCCAACCACCAGACTTGTAAACTTTTAATTCGTTAGCTGATGTATCAAAATATAAATCACCTTGATCTAAACTAGAAGAGGGTGCTGATGAAGCAATACGATATCTATCGGCAAAGCTGTTAACTCCACTGATGTTAGAAGCAACTGTGTTAACATTACTTATAGATCCACCAACGTTGTTAACATTTGTTATCGCACTGCCAACTGTATTGACATTTGCTATAGATCCAGCAACTAAATCTATTTCACTTGATGATTCAGCTAAGTCGTCTGCTACGGCTTCTATTTCTGTTAATTTATTTTCTACTGCCGCAACATCTGCTGAAATATTTGCTACGCTTGTAATGTCACTAGCAATACCAGCCAATGTTGTTATGTTAGAATTTTGACCAGCAACTGTATTGATGTTGCTAGAGTTTGTATTAACATTGTTAATTGCTGTTTGTTCCGAAGATGTTGGTTTTATATCTTCCCATGCTGATCCATTGTAAACTTTTAAACCTGATGATGTATTAAAATATAAATCACCAGCATCAAGATTGCTTGTAGGATTAGATGATGCTGCTCCATGATATTGACCCGTAAAGGTTGATAACGAAGAAGCAGCAGATGTAGCGGAGGAAGCTGCATTGGTTGCTTGTGTTGATGCGGTTGATGCGGATGTTGCTGCAGCAGTTGCCGATGTTGCGGCTTCTCCTGCTTTAGTTGTTGCTGTATCTTTATGACCAGATGCTGTTGATGCAGAAGTCGCAGCTTCAGAAGCTTTTGTTGTTGCTGTGGTAGCAGAAGAGGCTGCGGCTGTTGCGGAACTTGCTGCTGCTGTGGCAGAGGAAGCTGCCACAGTTGCCTGTGTTGCTGCACCAGAGACATCTACTAATTTTGTTGTGTTGGATGATGAGTTAACTGCTGCATCATCGGCAAAAGTTGTTGTTGCGGTGTTAGAAGATAATCCATGTACAATGTGTACATCACCATTGGAACGAGTTACTAAATCAAAATTTTTGTATGTTGTTGATGATGATGAGTAAGTACCTCTAATGTTAAAGAAGTTTGTAATGTTAACGTAAGAGTTTGACGATCCGCCAACTCTTACTTCTAGTTGACTATCAGAAGGATCAAATTGAAATTCAAAATTCGTTGCATCAAAGACACCAGATGAATCAAAGATATCACCAAGCATATCACCAATGCTTTTTGTTCCTCTTTCTGCTGACTCTAAATATGTATCTAGGTTATGCGTACCTGTCTTGGATGACAGGAATCGTAATTGTTCACCACGAGGTTGCGTCTCAGCCATTACTCACTCCATCCCATTTTTTTCATAAATCGTATAACATCACCTTTTGTGACTTGTTTTTTAAAATCAGATACAGGTTGATCCACTAAGCCTTTAAAGATGGTTGGTATTGTATCTTCTAAATTTTTTATCTTGTTGTGTAAGGCTTCTATTTCTGCACGTAGTTTTATTATTTCTTTTCCGTTAGATTCTATAATTGTAGAAGCATGAGACTTAACAAAGTCACGAGTCTTCGCATCAATATTTTTTTCTAATACTTCTGGATTTGGAATCGTTTGTGTCATTAATTTTTCTTCAAATCCTTTCTTATTTTTGCATGCTTTTTTTTCAATTTAGCAAGTTGAATCTCTTTAATTTTAATTCTTTCCAATACTAATTTTCCCTCATAAGATTTTTTTCTGTAATCCATTATCTACCTCCTGCTATTTTATCCATCATCGGGATTAGGTTGCCTGCTTCAACATCACGTTGAACTTGTTCATTAGGTTGTACAGAAGCACCACGCATCTTTTCCATCATTGCCATTTGTTGTGATGGTGATGGACCCTGAGCTTGTTGTTCCTTAGAAATACGGAACTGATCCAAATCAGATATACCCATAGCACGTATTGCTTCTTCAGCAATTTTAGCTGTGTTGTATTCCATGTTTAATCCTGTTTCTCCCATTACCTTCAACATATTCATCCACGTTTCAGCGTTACGTGTTGGCTCAATAGGAAGTGATCCATCTATAACCAAATAATCAATATCGCCTTGTAAATCTTGTACACTGAAATCAATGTATCCATCGTCCACCATGTCAGCTAATTGTGTAGGCATGTTGTACGGATCCATTTTAATTGATCCATCATAAGAAATAGCATCTTGTATATTAGCAATCATCATTCTTGCCATTGGACGTACTGTTGTTGCAGACATGATACGAGCTAATCCACCTAGTCGTTGTGAGCCTAACTGTGTTAGGCGAGCAATCTCTGTTGCTGTACGAACTTCACCAGTTGGCATACCTTGTTGTGCATCAGATGCTGCAGACAGTCGTTGTTTTAATTCACCTAGTTGACCAATGTCTCCCCAGTGACCACGAGTAACATCAGGAACTTGTGATATAAAAACACCATCTCCCGCTTTAGCCCCAGGTAATGTTCGCACGATGCCATACGGATTTCTGTCAATTAAGTCAGGCACCGAGACTTGTGTTGGATCAACAAAGATTAAATTGTTTAGTGCAGCTTGCACGTTGTCTATACGTGAACGTAACAACCATGTTGCAATATCGTGAAGTGGTAACATGATGTCGTATAACGATTGACCATATGTTTTATGTGAGTCTTGATATAATCCACCAAATGCAAATGGTAATTGTTGACCATAAGGATTAAGTTGGAAACGAATAACAACATCTTCATCCATCACTGTGATGACAAGAAAGATTGTTTCTATTTGTGGTATACCAATTTCATAACCAGATAATTTTACCCATGACTCATCTACTGTACGTGCATTACCAAGTGTAAAGTGTGATCCACTATTACCAATATTATTTCTTTCTAATGATTCTGTTGGATCAATAGATAATCCTCTACCTTTATCTTGTTGCCAACGATGTGCCGACCAAGAAGCTTTTGTTGGTGCAAGTTGTCGAAGGGAAGGATACTTTTTTAATTTAGGATATAAACCTGTTTGTATAAGAGAATTGTAAGATTGAAAATCGGAACATACAATGTATTGCATATTTTCCCAATCACCCCAGTTAACACGAGGATCAGGAAAAACTCTACGTGGATCAAAGTTAATTATTTTAGATTGGTTTGTTTTATTATCCCAAACTATTTTTGTTGGTGCAAAACCATATCGTACAGAGTCAAGAAGCATCTGTGCCATTCTTGCTTCACCTGCTGTACGTCTCATGTGTTGATGTAAAACTCTTTCTAATACAGCAGCAACTTTTCTTGACTTTCTATTTAAACCTTCCAACATAAACATGGGGTTTCTTCCTGCCAATGCAGACATCAAATAAGTTGTTACTGTGTCAGCCACTGCACGAGTATCGGCTATGACTGCTTTTTCTCTAAACTTTGTTTGTGTAGGAGAAACATACACATCATGTGCCTTATCTGTTTCTCTCCAGTGATCGTATCTGCCTCTTATCTTTTCGTGAGACATATCTACCATTGATTTAACGTAAGAAACTATCTTGTGTTCCTCTTCATCATTTAAGTCTGAAGAGATATCTTCATACTTCATTAGCTTATCAATGTGACGTGATAAATCTATTACGACATTAGATTCATCGTTAAGTATCTTTTCTCTGTAACCTTGCATGCTGCTCCTGATTAATTGTTATAAATAGAAGAAAGAAAGAGAGTATGTCGTCCTTATTCTCCCCATCCAAACCAAGTTGTTTTCTTTTCTTTTAATTCACTTTGTAATGATCCCATTGTTGTAAGAGGTGTAGATTCTAATTCACCTGCATTGAATGACATTCGTGATAGTTTATCTAATGCCATTGATAAGGCATCTATCTGATCATCATGTGTACCATTAGGAAAGGAGACTGCTTCTTCTATAAAGTCATCAAGCCATACTGCTGCTTTTGGTAAGAAGACTCTACCACCTTCTATTAAGTCGGTGATGGCAGAAACACGAGATACTTTGTCAGAAGATACTTTGTATGGAATGATTGCCATCCCTGATTGATTTTTTAACTCTTGTATCAATGACATACCTGATGCTTTATCTTCTATATGTATGCCACGTAAACCTCTGCCACGCCATTTGGTGTTGAGTGTAATTAGCATACGTTTTAATTCAGGGAAGTCATAACGTGATCGTTTGATGTCAATGATGTAAATGTCACCTTGACTATCTAAGCCAGCGACAACGGCTACGGAGTAGTCGGCAGTCGATGTTTTTTTAAATGCTGTATCACATGCAATGATGATGGTAGGAAATTTTTCTAAGTCGATGTCTTCTTTATCATAGTATTTCCACCACTCTGTTTTAATCATGTTACCACCTTTGATGTATGGTGATTGTTGATAGAGTGCAGCAAACTCACGAGGATTAAGTTTTTCCATTTTACGTAAATCTGTCATAGGAAATCTTTCTTCCCATAAAGGTATTTGTTTTTTTACTTTGATGTAGCGTTTGTATCGAGATACTTTTGCTAAGGGTAAGTGTGCGTATTCTGGATTACGTATTTCATTATCTGATTCTGTATCAATGATAGCAGGAAAGTTAATGTGATCCCATTCATTCCAATCTTCTTGTGATTGAATACGACCACATAAGTCGTCTGGATGCCAACGAGTAGCAATGCAGATGACGGCTGGTGGTTGTGAGTCAAGTGGTTGAAGACGAGTGAGTAGGGATGCTACGTAGTAATTCCAGACTTTGTTACGTTGTGTTGCTGAGTCTGCATCTTCACGAGACTTGATAGGATCATCAATGATGAGTAGGTTGGCACGTCTACCTGTAGTTGTACCGCCTAAACCGATAGAGTAGTAGACACCACCTTTTGTTGTACCCCAGTTATCTACGGCACGAGAGTCAGCAGACAACTCCATGTTTTGAAATGTTTGTAGGGTGTTGGGATCCTTTGCATATTGTCTGACTTGTCTTCCAAATGTCATGGATAATTCTGAGTTGTAAGTAACACACATCACGGCACGCTCAGGATTACGACCAACATAGTAGACTGGGAATAGACAAGATGCGAGAAATGATTTGCCGTGTCTTGGTGGCATGTTAATCATCAGGCGTTTACATTTACCTCTTTCAACATCATCTAGTTTATTTATTAAATCTCGTTGGAATTTTGCTAATTCAAATTTAGCATGATGCATTTTAACAAAACCCAAAAATGTTTCTTCTGCATTACGTAATACAAGAAGTCTCTTAGCTGCATCTTTACGAGTCAGCATTTATAATCCCATTTGTCTTTTATTGTATGCTAAAGTTTTCAATTCATCCTGCAATTTTTTTTTGGCACGGGTGTCTTTGATTTCTTCTGCCATTATTTGAAAGACTCTTTCTATAATAGCTTGTTTCTTTTTCTCAGGATCAGAGATTGCAGATAAGTCTAGGCTTTGTATAGCCTTAGCAAAATCCTTTGCAGTTATTTTTGACTCCTTAAAGTCTTTTTGTCTATTAGTTACAACCATATAGTGTCTCCTTTTCAATACAGAAGTTGTTAGTTTTGCAGAATTTTATGTAGGTATCCAACAGCAACGTGGCACATGCCGTCATCGGGTCGCAGGGTACGCCCCCCATGTCTTGCGTGACACACATGTTGACACAGGAAAAACCTAGGTTTTTTGCAGGATACGTAGGGTTTCTGGTGCTGTATACAACCTTATTAAGGTTGTTTACATAGGTTTCCAAACGTTTCGGCTTACTCTCTACGAGAGGCAAAAAGATAACCTTCACACATGAAAATACTGTCACATCAAGGGTTATACCCTTGATAGTGGTTAACTGTCGTCTTTACTGCACAGACACGAATAGCGAATTTTTTATAGGGTTTTACCCCTCTTAGAATAAGAGGGGATAAAACCCATAACCTAGCGATTTTGCAAACCAAACTGATGTTATCAATCATGACACACGATCATGACACAAAACAACAACAAAACGGCAAAGTGGTTATGGTTTTAACCCTCTCAAAGTGAGAGGGTATAAAACCTTCCAGAAAGGAAAATTATGACAAAACATGGTGTGTTTAGCTTAGCTAAAGATTATCTAGCTACTAATGTAGCTAGAAACTACAAGGAATCCAAGTCCTTTGGACTTGGACAAGATTGGAGATCAACGTACTTTTGGTGCAAAAGTTTTCAACTTCGCAAAGGATCTGATGAGTTGCTAGCAACTCATATAGCTTCAAATTATGCAACTTCAAAATGCGTAAGCATTTTAGAATACAAAGCTACTCATTGAGTAGCTTTCACACACGAGATTTTGGAAGTGGTTTAGCTTTAAACCCTTTCAAAGTGAAAGGGTATTAAAGCTTACCCTCTCAACTCTGACGGAAAACTGAATCTTCGATTCATTCACATGGTGTGTTTTGAATCTTCGATTCACTGACGAAAAGGAGCTTTTATGCTTACATCTACAAACGTTACTGTTAACTTCGTTAACAACTCTGGCAACACAGTTGCTACTGCATCACGACCACTACGTCTTTTGCCTGACGGCAAAGGCTTCGGTGTTGTTCGTAAAGGCAAGGTATTGCCTTTCATCGCTACATCTCCAACTGAAGGTACTTCAGTTGTTGGTACGTCTGACAGCTTTGCTGTTGATCAGTGTCGTGCTGTGAAGATGACCGATCTTGGTCTTAAGACCAAGGTTGAGGTTAAGGCTGAAACGCCATCTGCACCACGTACTGTTGCACAGCAACAGGCTACTGTTGCGATGCTTACGGCTCGTGTTGCTAAGTCACCTACACCAAAGCTTAAGAAAGCTTTGGCGACTGCTACTCACAACCTTGCTAAGAAGCAAGCTACACCAGTGGGTACGAATTACACAAGGCTTACCAAAGCTGAATTAATCAACTTACTTACTGCATAGCAGTAAGTAATTACTGGGAGGTACTTATGTACATCTGTGTGAGAGCCTATCGCCATTGGCTTAACCAATGGCTAGATACCGATCGATTGTCGGTTGAAGGCTCTCATGCGTTAACTTTCACACACACGAGGTTTTTATGATTAGATTTATATGCATCTTGCTCACAACTACATCTGCAGTAGCTACCTTTCTTGCATTCAGGGAATGGTGGGTACATGGAGAAATGTTTACGATATTTTTATGTATGACGATCATGACTGGTATCGGAATGTATACTACATACTTAGGTGACCACAATGATATGTAATTCATGCGAAAAAGATTATCCACGTCATCACTACAAAGGTGACGTGGCAGGCGATCAACTACAAGACCATTGTTTACCATGTGTCAGAGACTTACTTGAGTCTGCAAGAAAAGCAAACATGTCAAGCATGTGGGCTAAGATTGGTAACAAACCTGTGCTACCAGAAGGTACACGACAAGAAAGACAAGCTGTTTTGCAACGTCACAAGGATAACATATCATTGCATGCAAAGCTTGCAAAGTCTGCTAAGAAAATCATAGACGCAATAGACACAAGGCTTCAAAAAGAAACCATTAGTTAATTATTATTTTTAGAATAAAAATAATTAATTAACTTATAACTTAGGGTTTCCCTTGATCTCTCGAAGAGATTGTATGGGGATAAGGCGATACAGTAATCCTGCAATGCTGAAGAACTGGACTTGTGAGTATTGGCTTAACTCTCTGGCTTGGGTAGTGCCAAATGTGATATCCAAACAAACTACCCATTTACATACAAGTACAATTAGTGTACTCTATACACAACACACACACAACTTAACTGAACTGAATTGAGGTAACATGATCACAACTACATAACTTTCCCCCACAACTACATATCATCAAGCAGGTAAGGTGTTCCTTTCTTCGCAATCTATCAGCCTTGCCTGTTTGATGATGTGTAATTGTACAGCATAAGGCTGTTGTTTATTCACAATTACACATCAACACACACACGGAGGTTATATGGATACAGAATCCAGACTAAAATCTACTTTAGATTTATCTCTTGAACTGCTCATACAGTTGTATGACAGTTTACGTTCACGTCATGAGTCAAAAAAATATCACATGGGTGAAGATAAAGATGAAGTAGAAAAATTATACAAGCAATACTTAGACTCAGAACAAGAGACAGACTATGTATTGTTTGCATTGAAGGAAGTACACCACGCAGATACACGTTGGAACTCACTCAAAGCTATACTTGCATCTCGTGAAAGTGCAGGCAATGCACCTAGCTACGAACAGATACAACCTCATGACCATGAGATATCTGAACAGCTTGAACACATGTGTGATTTGATGAGACTACCAAGACTCTTATCTATGGAGAATGATGAGGTAGAGACAGCAACACCTAATGATGACAACAGCTTACATGTTGAAGCTAAGACATTGGACGTTGTTAATACTCTCATGTCATCTATGGGTGAATCACTTACATTGGGTGACATACTTGATGCAGCTAACAGAGGTGTCATCAATACAATCAATCACAAAGCTGACATGGAGGAGAAAGATAAAACCATACAGGATTTGCAAAAGAAAGTATCGACTCCAAGCTTTCCTGCTGGTGTTGTTGCAAACTCCTCACCTTCTGCAAACAAAAATTCCACACCAATCACCGAGGCTGATGCTGAAGTTGTCATGCAAAATGCAATGGACATCTTTGTAAACAATCAAGGTAAGAAGGTGAAGGCATTGGATTACGAAGTGCCTACATTCAAATGGAAGAAACCTAATCCTGATGTACCTGAGCTTGATCCACACTATGTGTTTCGACCAGAGTTAGTATCAGATGTATTGTATTGTCTGTTACATAATCAGAAAGGTTATCTATCTGGTCATACAGGAACAGGTAAGACAACATTGCTTGAACAGATATGTGCCAAGCTTGGTTATCCATTCAAACGTATCAACTTTGATAGTGAGATTACTCGTCAAGACTTGGTTGGCAGAGAGGTACTCATGTCAGACAGTGGATCAACCAAATCTAAATTCATAGATGGCATCATACCACAAGCAGTCAGAACACCTACTGTCTTGTGTCTTGATGAGATAGATTTTGTACGACCAGATGTTGCTTATGTATTGCAACGTGCTTTGGAAAACAAAGGCTTCACCATCTTGGAAGATGGCGATCGTTTCATTGAGCCACACCCGTTGTTCAGAATCTTTGCTACGGCTAACACCAAGGGTCAAGGTGATGAGACAGGAAGTTATCAAGGTGCAAGACATCAATCACTTGCATTCCTAGATAGATTCAATGTCTTTACATCAGTACCTTATCTACGACCAATAGATGAGAGAGACTTGCTTGTATCATCGGCAACAGGGTTAGATGTAAAGCTTGCTGAACAGATGGTCAAGTTTGCTAACGAGATACGTGATGCATTCAAGAATGGTACGATCTACATGACAACATCTATCAGAGGTTTGATGACGTGTGCAAAGATGTACACATTCTTTTTACCAATGATGAGTGGCAATCATAATGCGGCACTCACCTTTGCGATTACCAAATCTATTCTTAACAGATGTGGTCATCAAGACTTTGCAAACATAAGTGAGATTGCTCAACGTGTATTCGACACGGGATCTGGCACACCACTTAACTTTAAATACGAGGATTAATATGGAGAAAGAAAAAGGAATACCTACTCATGTCTTCGAACAATCATGCGATGCTGCTGCACGTACGTTTGGTAAGAAACATGATATCTCTGTCGTCTTTGCAGGTAATGAGGCAAAGACAGACGGCAGTACAATATGGATGCCTGCGTTGCCACAAGGTAAAAACTTAACTGAAGAGCAAGTATCAGTTGGTCGTGGCTACGTTGATCATGAGGCTGGTCATATCAAACACACTGACAATGAGTTGTATGCTAAGGCTGTGAAAGAAGCCATGATGTGTGATGATAAATACTTACCTGTCTTCATGAATGCATTGGAAGATGTACGTATCGAACGTGTCATCACTGATGAATACTCTGGTAGTAGACGTAACCTTGAGGCAACAGCTAAAGCTGTCAATCGTAGTTACAAGAAAGCATACGATAAAGATGCAAGCATTGCTGATGATGAACGTAAGGTAGGTGCAGTTGCTATCACATGGGAAGGCAGACGTAGACTTGGATACAATTCAGGTAATGAAGAATGTTTAGATACATTACCTGATGACATTCGTAAACAAGTTGAGAACTGGACAGACATGGTTGATGGTATGCGAGATACCAAAGATATGATCACAGCTGCGATCAGTGTTGCTGACATGGTACGTAAAAACAATGGCGAGCCAGAGATGGAAGAGGTGTTGACCAATGTTATCTTCGGAGATGGTAGCAAGAGAGGTACTAAAACAGGGAGTAAAGGTAATGCAAAAAACTCTCAGGGTGACAAATCACAAGGTGACTCTAAGTCTGGTAAGAAAAAAGATTTTGAGCAAGGCGGTCATGAAGCTGGTGATCCTAGTGGAGCAAGCGTTGATCCAATCGATCCTAGTCTTGACATTGAAGAGGTACTTGTTGGAGAGAAGATGCCAGACAGGAATGGTAGTAGGAATGTAGAAGGTTTACCCTTTCGTATTCTTAGTACATCAAGTGACAAGTATCATCATGCTACTGATCAAGACAATAAGTACATGTCTGATTATCATGAAGACTTTACCTTTGGTAAATACATGGCTGATGAGAAAGGTAATGCAAAGTATAAGTCTGCAGTATCTAAGATGAGTAGTTCACTTGGTGTCATGAGACGTAAGCTTGAGAGATCATTGATGGCAACTCAACTTAGAGGTTGGGATAGTGGTCATGAGGTTGGACGACTTGATACTAAGCGACTTGTGAGTGCATACAATGGCTATCCAAATGTCTTTAAGATTAAGGAAAGTATCAAGGAGATAGACACAGCAGTTACAATACTTGTTGATCACTCTGGTAGTATGCATGGTGACAAGATGAGACTAGCTATGCAAGCATGTATCGGATTGACCGAGAGTGTTTACAAGACTGGTTGTGAACTTGAGATACTTGGTTTCTCTACAGGGTCAGACTTTCTTTCCAAGGTAGAAAAGCGAATGTACTTTGATGATACGACAGCTTACGGAAGACGTGAGCCAACTGACATGTACATTTACAAGTCATTCAAGGATCGTATCCAAGAGGCACGTAAGTCAATAGGTAACATGTTGAAGGTAGCTTCAAGATGTGGTGGTGCAAATGCTGATGGGTGTTCTGTACTACAAGCAACAAGAAGATTACTTAAGCAAAGACAGAAACGTAAAGTGTTGCTTGTGCTGAGTGACGGATACCCTGCATCAAGATGTGACCTTGGTACTAAAGCTGAGAACAATCATCTACGTAATGCAGTGCAGTATACAGTAGACAGTGGTGTTGATGTCATAGGTATTGGCATTGCATCAGAGGCAGTCAGACAATTCTATCCAGATTATGCAGTCATACATGACTTCGATGACTTACCTAAAGCAGTGATGGATAAGATTGCAAAGAGATTACTTGGTCAGAGATTTGTTATCGACAACGCTGATCTAATCAAAGCTGATAAGCAAAAGGTTAGGCAGATGAAATGAAAATCTTTCGCAAGTATACAATACCTACAAGTTGGATAGCTAAGTTCGGTGTTCAACATCCAAGAGTATGGAGAGAGGTATGGCTTAATTCAGATGAACTGAAGGTAAGCAAAACAAATCACGAACTAATTGGAGTAATTTTACATGTCGTCAAAAGAAGTTACGATAGAGCCAAAGGTGGTAGAGGGTAAACCTCTATTCAACTTTCAATATTTTCCAGTGGGTACACATGCTAAGACTTATGGTGGTGCAGTTGTACGTCTCATGGATACCAATCACACCCACGCAAGGTGGGGTTGGGGTAGAACAGCTAAAGTAGTAGCATTTACTACCCCAGTTTATGGTTGGGATAATGAAAACAAAGGTCAAAAAGATATTGACCCAAGTACCATTACTTTTCCTCGTATGAAAACCAAAGACATTGACATGCGTGGGTTACCTATTGGTACTAAGTTCATAAAACATGCTCGTGAATACTATGAGATAACATCAATGGATAGTGAGGGAGATAGACCCATTAACTGTAAAAGAGTTTGGTACAGTAACACAGAAGGAGATTGGAAAGAAGGGTCAAACAATTACAGCTACACTAGACAAGGCTTTCAGTATGGAAGTTCATATCGATCTGCAAGGGGTCACTATGACATGATGTATGAAAACATTCTACTACCAGTAGATGACGAAGTTCATAAGGAACAAGTAGCTAAACAGGAGCAAGCACATCAAGAGTTTGATGATGCTATGTCAATTTTTAATTATTCATAGGAGGATACATGACTAAAGATATTGACGAGACTATTGGAGACTCACAGCTAGACAAGTTGATGGGTGTTGAGACTAAACCAAAACAATCAAGTATATTCGATACTGATTACTCACATGATACGTGGCTTGACGGCATAGAAGAAGAAGATACTCTTCTCACTATACCAGATAGTATACGAGACAATGCATACGACAAGCCTGCTACCAAGAAGGTTAAGGTTGCAAAGCCTAAGCCTAGTCATCAAGCAACACATTCTCGTATGACTACTGACGAGATCAATAGATTGATCGAGTCTAGTTTTGCAAGCTTGATCAAACCATTAGATGATAAGGGTATCATCATAACAGATGAGCATTACTTTGGGTTACGATCATGGTTACGAGATTGTATCAAGACAGGTGTCATCTATGATCCAGATACATCGCAATACTACTCACCAATTAAGGAGGTTGAATGAAAGTAGATAGAAATACAGTTGAAATTATTATCGATAGTGGAGTGTGTATTGTGCAACACATTCCACGCAATGTGAAAGTCTTAGTAAAAGACTTAGACTCACGAATAGAAACCTTGCACAGGAGACACACACATGAAACTGATACGAAAGATACTAACGTTATTAAGATTAAGACACCCACAGCTTAAGACTAACTTTGTTTGGGTACACATCAGAGAAACAACTGAACGAGAGAATAGAGGTAAGCGATGAATATATTTTTCTTAGATAAAAATCCTATGCAATCAAGTGTGATGTATGGCGACAAGCATGTTGGCAAAATCATATTGGAAATTGCACAGATGACATCGACAGCATTGCATCGGCATGGCTTGTCAAACATTGCACCTTACAAGGAGGCATATCAAAATCATCCGATGACAAGATGGGTTGGTGATTCGTCTGCTAACTTTGAGTATGCTATCACGTTAGCCACTGGTTTATCTAATCAGTGGCATCATCGTGTAGGTACATCACATAAGTCTATTGATGCGATCATCGACATTACAATCGCTGGCATACTAAGTGATAAGATATTCAAAGTATTTCCTATGCATGACTTTACACTACCACCATTGTGTATGCCTGATGAATACAAGTCAGATGATTACAGCACGTTTGAACAAACAGTTGAGTCATACAGAAGATACTACACACATGCAAAGACAGCTATGCATGAGTGGACAAACGTAAACAGACCAAAATTTATACAGGAGGTATCATGTCTAATAAACTAATCGATAATGCATTCGCTACACTCATTGAGAATGGGTACATGACAAAGGGTCAAGCGAAGAAGTTACTCATCAAAGGTGTAGAGAAACAGATGTCGTTTCTTTCTAAGCCAAAGGTTGCACCTGCTGCAAAGTCTGCAACCACTGCTACCACTTCGGCAACCACTGCAACTTCCCAAATCTTTCCAGCGTTGAAGCTTGCAAGTTACCCCAAGCAAAACCAACAAAATTTTATTGATCCAGATGTTAGAAAGTATTTAGCATCTGAGTCTAGCAAACCTTACACTGAACTTACTGTTGAAGTAATGTTAGAATTACTTGCAAAGAAAGGTGTACTAAAACGTACACAGAAAAGTATTCGTGAGAGTATCAACAAAGAAGATGTTGATGACATACAGATACAAGCAGAGCTGTACAAAGGTATTAAGAAACACCACGTCACAAGAGAGAAGACAAACACTGATGAACGTAATGGTGTGTACGTTTATCAACTTACCAATGAAGGTAAACAATATCTACACAAGGAGGTAGCATGACTAAAGAAAAAATTAATGAAAGACTACGTGCCATTGAAAGTAAATATCACAATGGTCACAACGCTACATCTACAGACATAGATGATTGGTGGTTTAAAGAAGATAAAAAAGAATACAAAAAATTATTAAAACTAATGGAGAAAATAGATGAATAAAATGCACAGAGTATTTCCAACACTTGATATGTTTATAGATGTTAAAGCAAAGAATGATGAAGACGCAATATCTATTATTAATAATGATGAAAAAGTTTGGAGTATTATAGATGAGTGTTGTTCACAATTATCAGAACTTGGATATCAAGTAGGTGGTTGTGATTTCACTTATGTAACAGACAGATTCAAAAAGAAATGATATTGACATCTTTCACAATAGAATTTACCATTAACAGAAGGAGACACACATGAAGGAAATGCACGAGATTAAAAACACTATCAAGAATAGTGACATACAAAGAATTACAAGTTTCATGAGAAAGAATCAACAACTCATGACTGATTACAAATGGCTGAATCCTTTTCATGGGGGGAGTAAGTGGAATGCTATGTTGTACTTAATGGATTGTCACTTCAGTGGTATGCTTATATCAAAGACAGACTTAGCAAGAAAAGTACCCTTGATGAGTAGGGATGGAACATTGAAATGGATTGATACATTGATACAATCAGAAATATTATTCTTACATACAACTAGTCATCCAATGAAAAAACAAAAAGTTGATAAACGTAAGTCTTATCTCATACCAAACAGAGAGTTAGTAATGGATTATGTTAACTACTGTAAAGATAGATTGATGTTGACTCTTGAAAACCTACAAGACTTTACGATTGATGATCAAATATTAGAGCATGTTGGAAAAGATAAATGTAAATCATGTGGAAAATTTTCACTGGTTAAATAGTATTACAAAGTACATGCAATAAGTACAGATACTTTCTACTGTACATTTACCCCCTTTTATTCACAACTATTTTCTGTAATGATTCCCATACAGTTATCATAAGTACCATTTATGATCATTGTTTATTTCGATTTTCCTTTCGAAAAGAGGGGGAAAAACTTGCGTTTTTTCCCCTCACACACACACGAAACTTACCGAGGTAAGTACATGTATCTCCATCTTTATAGATTTCTTGACAATTTTCATAGATAGGCATACTAATAACCTTAGATGTATTCAATAGAGTACATGAACATAACTTAAATTGAAAGGAAGATAAAAGATGTCTAAAGAAATGGTACTTCGTTTAGATGACGTTGAGAGAAGGTTGTTAGGATTGGAGCAAGCATTTGTTATTATGTCACGCTCCATAGGATCCGCATCTAATTTTCTCCATAGACAAGAGAGTGATTCAACTCTCTTACAACTCCCCAAAACAAATCAACAGATAGAAATGAGTGCAGTTGATAACAACCAAGCATTCGCAGTCATGACAAAGATGACACCTAAGCAACATGCAGTATTGCAGATGTTGTTACGTGGTGCAAGCAATCATGAGATTGCTGAACGTTTTAACGTGTCAGAGAATACTGTGAAGATACATGTGAAAGCAATCATGGATAAGCTTGGTGTACGTAAGCGATCGTTAATTGTATTAAACATGCGATCGGCATTCAACGACATTGCAGAAGATCAATACATAGCAATGACAACTCTATCAAAGAGATGGGATTTGGAGTGGAGTAGTAAAGACAGGAGGATGAATAAACATCTTTATAAATAGGAGGCACACACATGAAGCTAGAATTAAAATTACGTAATAACACTTGGTACATATATGGTTATGTAAGTGGAGAAAGAATCAGAGAGTCGACTGGTATTGCACGAGCAAACAAGTCGGCTGCTGAATTATATCTTGCAAAGAAAATAAGTATGTTGGGAGGAACTGTTATAGCTACGAATACGTTTGAAGCTGCAGCCAATAATTATCTTGCACGCAAAGAAGGTGTAGGGGAGTCTGATCAGATACTGGTCAGACGACAAAGTAAATACTTTGGAAAGATAGATTTAGATTCAATCACACCCATAGACATACAAGAGTATGCCAATGTTACACATAAGAATAATAAAGCTAGTACGATGAAGAGAGACTTAAATATATTAAAGGCTATTCTTAATCGTGCATGTGACTTGGGTATGATGATCAAAGTACCTAAGATAATGATGCCTACTTTAATAGATGATGAGAGGGATAGAAACCTCTTACCTCATGAGAAGAAAGCCTATCTCAATGAACTCAAGGGTGATGAGATAGGCATCTTCACCTTCATTCTGTATAGTGGTGTACGTGCAGGCGAGGCGAGGAAACTTCAACGACATAATTTGTTTGCTGATCACTTCATCGTAACAACATCTTACAAAGGAAAGAATGGTAAGAAGAATGTACGTACAGTTAACATCCCTCTTAAGCTTCAAGCATTACTTAGTAGCATGACGTTACCTAAGTCTGGCTATGTATTTGTGCATCAAGACAAGAGTGCAGGAAGATATATAGGTAAGCCTTTCTCATCTGTCTGGTTAAGAAAAAGGAATGATCGTATTTGTGCAAAGTTAGGCATAAAAGATTATAGGGTACATGATCATAGACACACCTATGGAACTGAATTAAAAAGGTTGGGTACAGCAGAGACAACAATCGCTGATTTAATGGGACATTCTAACCTCAACATGGTGCGTAGATATACTAAACTGACACAGAAAGAGCATGCAGATATTGTCAATAAGTTGTCTTAGACTACTATACGAAAAAACAACTAAAGTATTAGACACAGAAAACCGCCTCTCGTAAAGGCGGTTTACAATCAAAACCTTATAGTTTATATGGATTTTTAATCAGTTGCGGGAGTAGTTCAGCTGGTTAGAACGCTGCCCTGTCACGGAGGAATACAAACAACTTTGTGACACAACTCTACGCATAACTAGGAAAAATTTCATAACGTATCAACAACCGACACACAACACGTACCACCTGTGTCTACGTTACTGTCTCACTGTGTCAGTAAACTGACACACGTATTACTTCTTCTTGAATAGACTCATGGCTCCAGCTCCAGCCTTAATTCCAAAGCTTGCACTGATCGCAATGTATAATAAATTATGATAATACGATGGCAAATCCTGCAAGGCGATAAAGCCTTTATGCACATGATCCTGTAAGGGGGTGAAAACCAACACGGCAGGAAGCAGTAAGACGATAAGACTCAGCTCATCTTTCCACGATCCTTTCATCTGGTCAACGGCACTCTGTTCCCATGCAACTTTACCTTTGATCTGATCTTCCATCAGTTTTGTTTCAGCTTTAATCTTTGTTAGTTTTTGTTCAGCCTTTGCTTTCTTCGTATCAACGAAGCCTTTAACTCCGTCTGCGACTACGCCTAATAGAGGCTTTGCTAATAGATGCCACATTATCCTATATCCTTATAAAAGAGATGATGTCCAATCTCACATGTTGCTTCTCTGCCTATTGCCCACTTTGGATCAACGGCTTCGGTATGATAGTGGGTAGCTCCAGACGTTGGATCGTCTACGCTACCCTCAAGAATTGAATTAGCGATGTCAACAAAGGGAGACAAAACATCATCACTCAACTCTGCTATCTTTCCACTGTTGGGATCATTAGGATTCCAACAAGAGAATTGCCATTTCTTTAAACATACACCAGCAATAGATTTACCCCACCAGCAAGGTTGCTCTGCACGATTCCTGATGACCCAGCCTACAGCTATCTTGCCTTCGTCTGATTCACCTCGTGCTTCACCCCAGATAGTCTTCGCCATAATAACGACATCTTCTTCTCTGCTTTCTGCATATTCAAAAGTCATGTTAGTAACTCATTCTCTTTTTAGCTTTTGGTTTAGCTGTCATCATCTTCTTACCTGACTTCTTCGCTGCTTTCTTTGCAGCCATTTTCCCAGCGGCAGTGTAGGGAAAAGATTTCTTTCCAACTTTTGGCATAATTTACTCCTTGTATAGATTGTTTCTTACGAGACACCTTATAACTTTTAACACTCCGTGATCGTCCCACACACCAGTTGTTCCTTTATATTTTCTGAATCTTTTAAACCCTAATCCCTGAAATATCTTTGCTTGTTCCTTGCGTGTAACGCAAGGATCAAGGTAGGGAAGAAGATGTTTACAATAAGCTATATATTCTTGTCTCTTTATTTCATGAAGCTTATCCATCTCTTCCTTTGTTCCGTGTACCCGTACACCTTTCTTCTTGGCACGTTGTAACCCTTGCTTAATTAAATCACTCAAGTTACCACGCCATGTAAAGTTATGGATTAACGCATGATGATGTTGACAGACAGTTATTAAATTCGATTCATCGTCACTTCCACCACGACTCTTAGGGATAAGATGATGGTGATGTAAATTCTCCTGTGTGCCACAAGCTACACAGAAGTCTAACCTCATTCTATAATTACTTCTCCTTCTGTTTCAATCCACACCTTTGCACCACAACTCAAAGGTTTATCGGGGGAGTAGACGACAGTCGACTCACCTTTAATAGTTACTTTGTTTGCATATGTGTTAGATTTATATGTCTTAACAGTAATAACTTTTCCTCTTAATCTCTCTGATCGATGAGTATTTGCACGTATCAAGTGTTGGTTAATATGTATTTTTGTTTTCATGTAACTCCTTTCTCTTTTAGGTATGCAGCATATAATTGAAGCCACTCATCCATACGCATAACCACTAAGGATTCTCCTGTCGTCATTTTGTTACGTCTGTTAATGACAGTCACCAGTGTACCTTTCTCTCTGGCTTTCTCTGCTTGCTCCAATGCTGCATAGATTTGAAACTTTTCGGTACGCTTACACTCGACATGTAAGTCAGGTGTACCCATCAAGTCGGCACGTAAGTTTTGTATCGCACCACTCAGGGGTGTACGATACGAGTTGATACCTAGCTTTTCATTGAGATACTTTGCTATCTCTCTCTCGAAGCCACTACCTTTCCTCTTGGCAGTCTTTCCACTCATGGAGTTTCTTACATTCCTTTCTATGTTGTGATTGTATTTTTAATAATTCCTTGCGAAAATCTTCAGGCTTAATGGTTACCCAGTCTTTAGATACTTCTGGTGCGATACGTTTGATACGTAGGGAAACGACATCTCTATTCTCTGTCGCCTCATCAACCTTGTACAGAATAAGATAGGCTGGGATGTTAGCCTTTAATGCTAATAAACGAGTCGTCCAGAAGGCTTTAAAGCTTTGACCCTTGTCATACGCTGTCTCTGATAAAGCGAGAGGTGCATAGCAGTATTCACAGACTTCGCATCCATCGATATCTATTTGCCTGATGCCTTGTTGTTGACGATGCCACTCAGAAAAGGGGTCACCTGTTTGGAAGTAAGTGTACCTAGCCACTATACCCACCCATCATGAGAGTTTTCCATATCAAGATTCTCACGACAGGTGTCGCAGAAGTATTGATTCTTTGGTCGAGGATCAGTAGACTTGCAACCCATACAGGGTCGACTCCACATCTTTAAATCGTGATCCCGTCTCTTCTCATATTTTGCTCCATCAAAATGTATGATGTCATTTCGGTGTAAAATTCTTTTGGCTGTGTCGATGCAGCAATCGAAACGTTTTGCTATATCTTTGACAGGTAAATTCTCGGCATTTTGACGAAGCCATTCTATATCCTGTGAAGTCACAGGCACTCGCTTTGGCATATCGTCTCTGTGATACTATACGTTGTATCATTTAATGTCTCCCAACTACATTATGTAGTATGTGTATGATAACTTATACACAACTTATGGGTAGTTTTGCAAGTGTTAGTTGTGTATTTTGGTGTCTACTTGACAACGATGAAAATTTTGATAGAATGCTTGCTTCTATGAAGCCAAGCCAATCTTCGATTGTCTTGGAGAGTAAAGCTAGCGAAGGCGAAGCCGTAGCGTAGTCATTCTATCAACTTAACTTTATCAACTTTTAAATATTCTACTTTCGTTACCCAGCTAGTAGGGATAGCCGTATATCTTCCACCTTCTTGTGGATCTTCATCACTTGTGCAGAAGCTACCCATGATCACAATTTTTCTGGCATCCTTAGAAACCATCCAACCTATATCTACCACAGTAGCTAAATCATAATTAACTATTTCTTCTATTTCTTCCCAACCAGATACCCCATCCTTTGCGTCTACCCATGTGACTCTAACCATAGGAAACTTATTGACATCTACTTTATCAATCATTTAATCCTAACCATCGTTTGATTGTACGAGAAGGTATCATTAAAGCTTTAGCAATATCAATGACTGTTGATCCATTGAAACTCATACGTAAAGCTTTCTGTTTAGGTGATGACTCAGATACAATATATTGTTCACCAGTCTTGAGACGTTCAGCAAAGCCAATAGATACAGTGGCATGGTTATCCGTATGATCCCTAAGCTTTCCATAAGACATCTCTATCGTTAAACCTAGCCTACTGTCTGCCTCAAGTAACTTATTTAATCCTACTATCTTAGCTGGATCATGTTTAGATGCTTTAGTCCTAGCTATTTCCTTGTCTTCTACAATAGGAGTAATCCTTATCTGTTGATCAACGACAGTTAATTGGTTAGTTGATCCAGCCTCTCTACCTAATCCATCTTGTGTAGGTTTATTAGCATGGTGTAACATGATAACAGATGCACCATTGTTACGTATCTTTAAACAGATACTATTTATCCTTGCCCATTGTTCTGCATTGTTTTCCATCAAGCCTGCAAATGCTGTACGAATAGTATCAAAGACAACGACATCAGGTTTTAATTCATTTAACCAACCCTCTAATATATCAACACCTTCATCTGTCTGTAGATTCATATCACCACCATCCTCTGGTTTGATTAATGCTGATGACCAATACATCATGTTAGTATCTGGATCTCCGTATGATCTGTTCATGATATCTAATCTATCTGTAACTGTACTCGCACCATTTTCAAAATCCATATACAAAACACGAGAGGGTGCATTGATTTCAAATGCACCAAAGTTTTTACCTAATGCTAGATGCCACATGGTAGTCAATGTTATAAATGATTTACCATGACCAGAGTAACCATACACTTGTATGATAGATGCTGGTCGTAAGAATGGATCAACTAAATATTTTTGATTACTTGTTCTTTCTTTTAATGATTCAATATCACTTGCATAGATTGGTCTAAACTTTTTATTGATACGACTACCTGTATCATCATACAAATAAGGATGATCACGTCTGTGCATTTCTTCTGCACTAGATATTGTTCTTTCAAATTCTTCTTTCTCTAAATCATATTGAAAAAACTCATCAGAAAATTTATGACATAAATCTTTTAACTGTCTTCCTGTTATACCTTTGTTAACTTTCTCTCCAGCAAAACGAATCAATGCATCGTTACGTCCATCCCCTTCACCAAGCTTACCATTTTTCTTTGTAAGATTTTCAAATCGTTCCCATGTAGGTAGATAATCTTCTGGTGATTTGACTTGCACGTTCGATAAATCAAGGTTTTCCCACGAAAAATTGACATCAACTAAGTCACCATCACCACCCCATATAGGCATGTCTTCCCAATCAATAGTGAATGGCTCCCACTTTTTACCATGACTAGGTGGTGCTAATACGTAACCACCATCACCACGTAAGTCTAAATGTTTTACACCATATAAATTTGTAGCATTCTTTTTTCTGTATCCATTTTTAGGATGTGCAAAATAATAATGCATACCTCTTGTTGTCTTAACTGCAAAAGGTGAAGATAAATTATTTGCTTTGCAAAATAATTTTGCATCATCACTATCAGCATCAACAACAATTAAACTTGATATGCTTCCTGTAACAACTGCTATCTGTGCATCAGGAAATTGTGTAAACCAATTATTTAATTCATCTTCTGTTGCATGACGTGATTGATATTCTTTCCATTTAATTAAAGGTAATTTTTTAGTAGGGTGTATAGGTATTACTGACCAACCTTTATCTAAATATTCAAATGCCTCTAATAGTATTTCATTTTGTTGTGGTAGTTTCAAAGTATCCATCGATGTTAGTTCCTTTAAATTTAAGTTTAATTAATTCTAATATGTCACTTGTTATTTTACCTCTGGCTATCCAACCATAAGGTGCTGTGCGATGCTTACCAATAGCTTCTGCTACCTTGGCTGCACCACCTAAATCATTCACCATTTTTTCAATGTTAAATATTACTTTCATATTCCTCTGTAATAAAGTTATTTAATAGTTATTAATAAGTTGACACTATGTTGTCAATAGCATACAAACAAAGTTGTGTAATAAGATACCGAACAGATGTTCTGTATCATAACTTTAAGGAGAATTTATGGAAGAAGATCCATTTCAAGTATATGTAGAAGACGATGGCAAGATTAATAATGCCAATGTTTCAACCCCAGAGCAACACAGTTTTGACACATTATGTTCACAGTATGAAAACTTACAAGCTCAGATTGATAAACTTACATTTAAAAGAGATACTGTAAGAGACGACTTAACTAAAGTATTACCTACATCTGCAGGTACACATACAAAAACAACTAATAAATTTGAGGTAACTTTAAAGCGAAGAGAGAATTGGTCTTGGGATTCTACCAAGTTAAAATCTTTGTATACAGGTAGTGTGCTTCCTCATTTTGTAAGCGAAAATTTAAGCATACATCGCAAGCATTTTAAAAACCTTACTACTAAAGAGCAGAATGATTTGAGGGATGCTTTAACTATTAAACATATTAAACCTTCAATAGAGGTAAGGAGTTTGAATGACGTTTAAACCTATGAGTACATCAGCAGTCGAAAATTCTGGTGTTCAGAAGACTTTGTTATATGGACATCATGGTTGGGGAAAGACTACCCAAGCAATCAATATGAAAAAACATTATGGTAAAGGTTTTATCATAAGTGGAGAGAGTGGTTTGCGTTCAGTAATGAATGCAGACATTGACTATTTACCATTCACATCGTGGGATGGTGAGAATAATCCATCAAAAAATATCTATTCATTCAGAGGTATCTGTAAACTTATGGACACAGAAGACTTTAGGAATGCAGGATACAAATGGATTATGTTGGATAGTTTAACAGAATTATCTGACAGACTTATACAACATTTAGAAGTTGAGTACCGAGATAGCAGAAATAAACTTGCTATGTGGGGAGATAATCAACGTCTGATGTTGGGTAGTGTTAAGTGGATAAGAGACTTACCTTACAATGTTGTTGTTACAGCATTAGCAAAAGAAGAAACAAACGACAATGGTGAAACAGATTATTGGGCGATGATTAAAGGAGCATCAATACAGAAACAACTACCTGCAATATTTGACAATGTATTGTGTGGTGTGCGTGTAACTGATGGTGATCGTACAAATCCTCAGATCGAAAGGTTTCTTGTTTGTGATGAAGTAAGAGGATGGAAAGGTAAAGTCCGAGATCCAAACAGGAAGATAGAAGCAGTGATGCGTACTGCAGATATCACTGATATTTTTAAACTAATGACAAAACCAAATAAAAAGGAGGCTGCATAATGTCATTTTCATTTAGAGAACTATCGTTAGATGGTGTCGATGCACAGAAGGAATCTTCTGGTGGATCAATTTTAAAAGCTGGAGATTATAATTGTAAAATTAATTCTGCTGAAGTTAAGGATACACGTACAGGTGGTAAACAAGTTGTTATTGATTTGAAAGACGAAGGTACTGGATCATCAATAAAAGATTTTATCAACGTACATGTACCTGCAGGAGACAATTTGAGTGTTGAAGAAAAGAATAATAAAACCAATGCTCAGAAGTGGGGTAGAGAAAAACTCAAGGCTCTGTTGACACATGGCGGTCACCCGTCCCCTGATAAGCCAGGGGATATTTCCTCCTTAGTCGGTCTTAGGGTAGGCGTTCATGTCGAGAAAGATGAGTACACAGACACAACGGGAATGAAAAGGGAGGGTAGCCGAGTCAAAAGATTTGGTGCTTATTATCCTGTAGTTGCTGGAACTGTTGTTGAAACCTCCTCAACAACATCAACGGATGAGATCCCGTTTTAATGTCTAAGACTACTCCATCACTTACCCCTCAACAGGTATCTGTTTTGAGGGGTAAGATTTCAGAAAAACTTAGTAAGAATTTAACAATGGCACAGGAAGTATTAAATGGAACAAGAGAGTGGAATCCTACACAGGCTAGAGTTTTCACAGCATTATTAAATAAAGTAGTTCCAGATGTATCACTAAGCTTTGCACAGGTAGACGTTCAAACAAAAGATATGAATAATCTTTCTCGTAAAGAATTAGAAGAGATAGCATCAGGAATATATGAGGTAGCAAAAGATGACGAAGACGACAAACAGGGAAAGGGATCACCGATCACTGTTAATATCAGCAAAGAAGAAAGCTAAAACTATTAATCGAAACTCTCGCATGGCTAATCATGAGAGGGGATACAAAGCTCGTTTAATAACAGTGGAGCAAGAAGACATGCTTTATGCTGGAAGAAGGTACAAAGATTACAAATGAATATAGATGATTATTTAACAACAACAAAACTATCAGTTGAAGAATTAATTGATAAAGCTTTTGAAGATTCAGATAGAGAAAAACCTAGAAGATATATAGGTGCATCAGGTGTTGGTAATTCATGTAACGCTTATCTATCATATTGCCTAAGAGGTTTCCCTGAATCAGAAGTTAAACCAAAAATTAAAAGAATTTTTAGAGATGGTCACAGAATAGAAGATGAAGTTGTAAAAGATTTAAAACTTGCTGGCTTTGAAGTTAGTGAGATTGATGAAGAGACAGGTAAACAACATCGTTACAGCATGTTTGGTAATCATGTCATGGGTAATGGTGATGGTGTAATAATTATAGATGAAGAAAAACACATACTAGAAATTAAAAGTATGAACGATGCAAGATGGAAGAGATGCAAGAAGGTTGGGGTAAAAGTATCTGACTATAAATACTTTGCACAAATGCAATTACTAATGGGTTTAAGTGGTATGCATAAAGCATGCCTAGTTTCATATAATAAAAACTCTAGTGAGTATCTCTCAGAGATAGTTAGCTATGATGAGTTTGAATATGCCGATTTACTAAGGAGAATAAACGTAGTGTTAGAAGGTAAAGGAAGGAAAATATCTTCTGATCCTGCTTATTTTGCTTGTAAAATGTGCTTTAAAAAAAGCACATGTTGGGAAGGAATCAATCCTTCTCCAGCTTGTTACAACTGTCAGCATGCAAAGCCAGTCGATACGGGAGACAAAGCTTGGCACTGCACATTCCATGATAGTGAGGCTGTAAAACTCTGTGACGAATACACTTTATACCAACCTTTAAAATCAGGAGGATCTTATGAGTAGTTCATGGGGTCCTCTTGGCGTTCCTCCACAATCTTTCTTACGATACTGCACTTTGGTTGATGTGAAAAGATTAAGAGAGTTGGCTGATAAAGCAAGAAAAACTAACAAGATTATTAATAATGAAGAGAGAGCAAGCAAGATTGAGGAAATACAAAATCAATATGAGAATTTAGTAAAACAATACGAAGGAGAAAAATGACCATAGAAAAAATAAAAACTTTACGCTTACAACGTAATGGTTTGGAAAGAGAAATAGACCTAAAGAATGTTGAACATAGAAGTATAGGTGAGAGATTAGATGTTCTGAAGAAGCATGATGACATGTTTAATAAAGATACAACAGATCAAATGAATAAAGCTACAGATAAGAGAAGACATTTAGAAAAAGAAATAGTTGAACTTAAAAAGAAAGTTGCTGACCTTGATACAGAGGCAGAGACATTTGTTTTAAAATTACAATACGGAGAAGTATTATGAAGGTTAAGGTAAAGAAAGAAGATGTATTAGATAAAGCTAAAGAGATTATACAAGGCGATCGTAACCTTAGATATGGTGATCCAAAAATAAATTTTCAAAGAATTATTAAAGGTTGGGAGTTAATCTTAGGTCATGAGATTACACCTGATCAATATGGAATGATGATGGTATGGATGAAAATGGCTAGATTGCAAGAGGATCCACGTCACATAGACTCTTGGATAGATATTGCTGGCTATGCTGCATGTACTGCGGAGGTGATGAATGTCGATTCATGATGGTTATACAAAGAAACAACTTAATGAAATGGAAAGCAACAAGTGGACTCAACAAAAGATAGAAGATGCTGAATGGAAAATTATGGATGATAAAGCAAAGCTACGTTATCTTGATAGAGTTATAGCTGAAGAAGAGAAAGAAGAGATACGAAAAAAAATACGTAAAGATATTCAAAAAGATATACGTAAAGAGATTAAACAAGGTGAAAAAAATTCAGATGTTTTTATTCCACCTGATTCTAATTCCAGCTAGTACCTTTCCATCCAGCTTGCCAGCCTGATGCACCCCAATTATTTACTTTAGTATCTTTAGGTGTGCCTGCTAATACATCAGTACCACCTTCTCTAAACTTCCTATTACCACCAAATAAAGGTACACGAGATAACAGTTGTCTTGTAAGTGTACGTCTTGCAGAGTTACCAACAGGTTGATTACTACCTGCAGCTTCTATCCCTTCTTGACCAGCAGCCAATGTATTGAAACCAAAGTTTGCTACTGTGTCGAATGATGGTCCAAGAATATAAGATAATGTACGAGACATACCAAATGCTCCGTTGTCTGCTTGTGCAGATGAATTGTAAAGTAACTCAGCTACCATACCTAATCCACCAAGTTGCATTAAACCTTCAACATACCATCCTAAGAAACTATCTACTGTGCCATGTTGAGTAGGATCATATCCTATAGACAAAGCAATCTTCATCATGTCAGGATTTTTATCTGCAAATTGATTTATATCTCTTTGCCATCCTTCTAATACTTCACTTCTTTCATTACCAAATTGTTCTAGTACATCTTTAGAAAACTTTCTGTCTCTAAATTGACTAGACTTTTGATCATCTCCACCTCTGAATTGTGCTAAGTCTTTTACAGCTAATGATCCAACACCACCTATACCTGCACCGAAAGTAGCCATGTATAATAATGGTGATACATTACCTTGTCTTGCTTCACTTAGTACCTTTCTACTTAATCTACCCATCATGAGTGGGAATGATTTAAGTTGGAACATCAATGCACCGATAGGTGTTTGTGTCCATAGTGGTAAATCATTAGGGTTAGGTGCAAAGATTGTTTCATTACCAAACTTAACCATCGCTGCTCGTAATCTATCAGCATCAGGAGAAGACATTACTTCGCCTAATTCTGTCATTGCTTTAAATTTACCTTTAGCATCAGGTTTAGAATAATCTTCTAAGCCAAACTCTTTTAGAATACGTGCTGCTCGTCTGTACTTATTCGTTTGTGTACCATTGCTTCTATATAAATCAGCAGCTATTCTATTCATGGTACGGAATGTTTCAAAGCCTACTGCTCCTGCCATCTTACGTTGCATGCCTGTCCATTGTGATAATCCGATAACATGAAAGAAGTTGTTTGTTGCACGTCCACCTGAGTAACCATACATACCAGCCATCTTATCATGTATAACATTCTCTAGGTTTAATCCTGTACGTTCTAACATCTCTCTATAGTGTTTATCTGTAGAGTATTTCTTCCAAGCTTTAACAAAGCTCCCCATGTTACCACCTCTAATAAGAGGTAAGAATGTATCTGGAATAGATGTTAAGGTTGTAAAACCTAACATCGTCACTGCATTAATATTACGTAATACTTTAGATGCTGTTGTTAAACTTTCATGGAATGCTCCGCCTTCCATTGGCTTACGTTGTAACACTCTAAAGTAATTCATTAAGAATTTTTGTTCCTTGAGAGATATACCATTACCATCTGCACCAAAGTCTCTTAAGCCATTGATGATTGCTTCTGTACGTACATGCCAATTCTCACCAGCTAGTGGTTTTAATCGTAGTAACATAGCTTTAGCTTTCATGTAGTCACCAGCCTCTGCCATTGCTACTATGTCGTTTGCAAACTTTCTTGCTTGTGCAGGCTTATCTTTAAATGGTGCAAACAATTTAGGTATTGTTGTTGTTTGTGTATCCATGCCACCATCGTTAGTAGGATAACGTAAAGATATTTTTACCTGTTTATCTGACATCAGCATGTCAGCAACACCAGCAACACCTTCTGTACCTACACGCATGTAGTCATCAAAGCCAAAGTTATTGTAACCAAATTGTTGTGAGAATAAACCACGTCTTGTTGATCCATCTACATACTTAGATAATATACTATCTAAATCATTGATTAAGAAATCTTCTAAGCCTTCTAATTCTTTACCATTTAGTTTTAACATACGTTGGAAATCTATGTTGTCAGAGTGTGGTGATTTCTTTTCTGCAAACTGTGGTAGATATGTACCATCTTCATCAATAATTCTATTGGCAATGTCTTTTGCTTTCTCCATTGCAATAGGTTTAGTTAGTGTACGTTTGTCTTCTCTTGCTTCACGTAGTAAATAGGATGATATCTTATCTGTAAAGCCATCCATGTTACGTCTAACAGCTTCTGCATCATAGACACGAGGTACATAGTTTTTAATCTTACCCATTTCTACACCACTATCGACAAGAAACTCATACTCTTCTTGGAATAGTTTACGTATAGATTGTGCAACATTCATCTCTTGTGGAGATAATGCTTTAACTTGTGGTAAAGATGTATCTAACTCATATCGTAATGCACGTAGTATCTTTGTATGTGATTTAGGTTGTGGAGTTTTACCAAAAATCTTAAAGTTGTTTGCATAGTTTCTTGCCCAACCATAAGCATCAGGTAACTTGTTAAGTAATTGTCTAATAGGAATGTATTTATCTGCAGCTAAAGAGTTGTGTCTTTCATAGATACCAGTGTTATCAAGAGGTGATACCCAATCAGCTAACCAGTTAGCATTAGAGAAGTCTCTTGCACGTCTTGAGTTGTTACGTATCTGTACACCAAAAGAAAATTTCTTTGCAGTCTTTAATGATTTTTCATCAACAACATTATTGTTAATCTTTTTAAATAATCCTGCAACAGAAGGGGAGATACCCATATCTTCTAGTTGTGGTACTATTGCATCAGCTTTACGTGTAGCAAATACTGCTGCTGGATCACTACCATGTTGTAGTATTGCACCATTGATACTGCCTTTACCAACTTGTGTATCGTATAATCTATCACTAGCTATATCAAACTCAGGAGAGTTAACGTGTTTAACGTGACCATCTTTTAATAACGCTATAGCAACACCACCTGATGCTTTACCAGTATTCTTATGTTGTCCACCTGTATAGTGTCTTATAGAATCATATCCTAATTCTACTAAGATAGAATTTAATCTAGCTTTACCTTGTGCGTAAGCTGTGAAGTCATCATAGTTTGCATCAATGTTATCATCTAATATCATTGCTATACGATGATATAATTCATCGCCATCTATCTCTTCAGTAGGATCATTAAATACTCTTGATATCTCTGCATCTGATGTAAGATTTTTAGATACAGCATTGTCAAGTATCATACCAATCTCTGGATCAGAGTCTAATCTATACTTTTCATTAACGTTGAATGAATTATCTGCACGTATAAACATTGGTGTAACGCTTGGCTCAACTACAATTTTATGTTTAGTTTTTAATTCATCACCTTGATTATTAGTAAATTGAATTAATGATCTCATGTATTCTTTTCTTCTTGCGATCTCTTCGTCTATATTAATTAACTCTATAACGTCTGGGTCATCATCTATTTTTATTTTCTCTGTATTTTTACCAGTTTGTCTTGACTCTAATTTTCTAATTGCCGCATCTTCTTCATCTATTGTTTGTCTATTCATGAAGTATCCATCAATTAATTCTTTAGCTTCTTCTGTCTTTGCTTGTTTTTTAAACATATCAAAAGACTTAGCTGTTAATGATGAAGGTGCTGCATAGTATCCTGCAACCATTGGGTTACCTGTTACATAGAATGCTGGTCCATAAACACCAACACCTGACTGCTGTATTGTTACAGAAGGATTTGTTTTTTTACTAAATGCATTACCATCCATACTACCATGATAGAAGACGACAGGATTGTTACGAGTATACTCGTTGATGTTAGCCATTCTTACTGGATTATTATTCGCTTTCTCTATAGCTTCTGATGCTAATCTCTTTGCAGCAAAAGAAGGTACAGATGTATTTAATCCATATACTTCTGATACTGGTAAGTGTTTATATTGGCTTTGGAACACATCACCATAGACAGCTAGAGAAGGGAATGCTTGTTTAGCTTTCTTATTTCTACTTAAGTCATTAATAAAGTAAGCTGCTGCCTCTGTTAATTCACCTGTAAGTTTTTTAACTCTATCAATATCAGGAGTTAACTCAGGATTATCAAAAATAAATAATTCATCTAAAGATTTTTTACCTGCTAATACATCTGTGAATGATTCTATAAACCAATCCTCTGCTGATATATCTAAATCAACTGGAGGTAATTCATTTCTATTAACATATGTATACGGGAATATTTTTCTTATGGATTCTCTTTCAAAATCATTAACATAGTTAGTAGAGAAGATTAAATCTAATACACCTTTGGTTA
>Ga0098050_1000083_pt1 | contig 34154 bp, 62 predicted proteins | sample 14_taG_FD_77070 | JGI IMG/M metagenome (GOLD analysis project Ga0098050, IMG submission 77070) | Marine viral communities from the Subarctic Pacific Ocean - 14_ETSP_OMZ_AT15311 metaG | ecosystem: Environmental > Aquatic > Marine > Oceanic | place: Pacific Ocean | collected 2015-01-18
AGCAAACTTTGGAGAGTTTCTAAAGATCGATCCAAAAAGTAATTTGGGTAAAACTATCACAGGATTCAAATCGTTCTTTACACCTATCGGAGATATGATTAAAGGTGCCAGCGAAACTCTAAAGGGTATTGTTGGTGGTGAAGGCAAAGGACCTATGAGTAAAATTAAGAACTTCTTGAATATCATGAAGGGCTATTTTACAACTCTAGGTGCTACAGTTGCTGGTGTCGCAAGAGTTGTTGGTAGAATATTTGCGCCTATCGCTATTATCGTAACAGCATTTGATGTAGTAAAAGGTGCGATTGACGGTTATGCAGAAGATGGTATTCTTGGTGGGCTACAAGGTGCGATTGACGGTCTATTCACATCTTTGATCACTAAGCCACTAGATTTACTCAAAGACGCTGTAGCATGGGTCTTAGGAAAGCTAGGATTCGATAACAGTGCAGAAGCACTCAATTCATTTAGTTTCACTGAACTGTGGACAGGTATGACTGACAAAATATTCGATGGTGTTAAAGACGCTATTAAAGTTGTTACAGACTTGTTTACGTTTGGTGAAGAAGATAAGACTGCACTAGGTCTATTAGGAAAACTCACAGATATAATATATGCTCCAATCAATATGGCAATTAACTTTATTCGTGGATTGTTTGGTTGGAACGAAGAAGGCGCAGAACCATTTAAATTAAACGACTATATTGTAGAACAATTTAATGCTGGTATCACATGGGCTAAAGACGCACTTTCAGGTGTGAGCGAAACAATAAGAACTAAGTTCGGTGAACTATCAGACTGGATAACAGGCATTCCAGATAGAGTTACTATGGAAGCTAAGGTCATGATGACTAATCTAAAAGCGAAACTTAAGATAGGCTTCTTAATGTTCGGTGAATGGTTTGCAAGTATTCCAGATAGAATTAAACTCATGGCATTAGAAACTATTCGTAATATGAAAGGTGGCGTGGGTAAACTAATTGTAGGTGCTGATGATGTTGCTGAAGCAAGAGCGGCAGTAGATAACAGAAGCAGTGATTTACAGGAAAGACTTCAAAAGGTAGAAGATGAACGTGTCGCTAAACTTGCTGAGTTAGATAAAGAAGCGGCGGCGATGACACAGAACAACGCTACAGTAACTAACAATGGTGGCAATACAAGTAATGCAACTACAAACAATTACTACAGTCAGACAGGAACGTCACACGCATTAGACCCATCTGATCCAAGAGCATTCGCATTCTAATTTAATAGAGGGGTGTTTACCACCCCTTTTTGATCCTTGTATCAAAGTAATATTGTTTACATTCTTTAACAGTCTCAGAAACGCCTTCTGAAACTTCCTTATCACACAACGCATTAAGTTTCTTTTGATTTTCAAAAGCACCGATAGCGCCTGCAATAACAATAACAAAAAATACTATATTCATTTTACTCCTTGTAAGGTTTGTGGTATAAAAAAAGGGGAGCCCGAAGACTCCCCTTTACGCTTAGATGAGAACGTTTAATCGTCAGCTAGACTTTTGAAGAAGTCTAGGTCATCATCGTCATCGGTACTACCCGTTGACGGCAATGCTTCATCATAAGTTGGCGATGGAGCTTCACTCTGCGTAGGAGCAGAACGCTCTTTGAACTTCGGAGTGAAGTCCACCGCCGTATCGTCATCCTCGGCAGTCGTTGTGGGTGCGTGTTGACTGCCATCAAGTGCTAGAACTTTATAAAGTTTTGCTTTAAGTTCAGAGTAAGACTTGAAGTTTTTAGGTTCAACGATTTCTTTAAGAGAATGCTGGCTCTGCCATACTTTCTCTAATGCTTCATCATCTCCAGAAAGAGTACTAGTCTCTTCGAAAGAAGATGGTTCGTAAGTGCGGTACCCACCATCACCATTACGACACTTTAGTTTGAAGTTAGCGCCTTCCCAGAAATCAAATGGGTTGATTGGCGATTCATCTTCGAACTCTGGGTTCATTGCGGCATTCAACTTGTCGAAGATTTTCTTACCAAACTTGTACTTGAAGACTTTGCCTTCGTTCTGAGGATTGGTAGGGTCTTTGACAACAAAGATGTTTGCGTGATAAGAAAGCCTACGCTTTTGCTTACGTGCGATATCTTTGTTTGAGTCTACACCTGAATTCCACAATTGAGAGTTATACTCTGACACTGGATCGTCTTGACCAATAGTAGTCAAAGAGTTTTCGATGTACCAGCCACCAGGACCTTGAAAGCCATGATCGAATACTCGAACGAATGGCAAATCTTCTTCTTGGGGTGCTGGCAAGAAACGAATAATAGCATAGCCATTGCCTGCTTTATCGACTTCTAGTTTCCAGTAGTCATCGTTATTATTATTTGAGGTGTTGTTATCCAACTTTTGAAGTTGTTGATTTAGCTTATCAAAGCTAGATGAACGAGCCTGTTTAAGGGCGGCGAATGATGTAGTCATATGTATTCTCCTATGTATGACGGTTTATTTACGATTTATACGATGTATATTATCATGTTTCGATGTATTTGTCAAGTAATATTTTCCTCATTTTTTGTTTATCATAATCTAAGAAGGGTCTGTACTTCCTGACAAGTTTATTTATATCAGGAAATACTATGGTGTCAGAAATATTCTTCTCCCAATGACCCAAGCACTTAGTTATATCACATATCATGACAAGCGTTTCAAGGCTAATATCATTCATCATATACAGTTTCAACAGTCTTGGATGTTGACCATCTTTAACAACAAAGTTGTCATTGAACTGATCATCAAGGTTAATTATATCAGACTTAAACTGATATGTCAAGGACTGTTTTCGCTTTATCCATTCTTTATAAATGGATTCGGCTTTATCATCTAGTAACTCACCTGCCCACGCATTTGGGTTTGCAAGCATGTTAGCTAGAATGATATCTTTTGCTTCCTTCTTCTTTGATAGTTTGTAGAAGAAGAATTTGTCTTTTCTATTTTCGAAAGACATTGCGTTAGCTTTAACTTTTCCGTTGTACTTAAAGAAGTCATAGTTCGAGGTGAAGTGTCGCTTCAATGCAAGATAGTAAACATAGATGTCAAACGCATCTGTGGTGCTATACATTGTCATTAGATTGGCAACTTCGCTTGTCGTTCTATCATATTCAACTCCTCGGCTTCATCATGTATCTTTGCTTTCAGAACAGGCGATCTGCGAATAATTTCACCAACCACTTCAATCTCGACTTCGTTCTTTTCTGCATACTCAATAACAGCATCAATATAAGGTATACCTGCTCGGATATACTGTTGTATCTCTCGCATAATTCGTTCTGAATTTAATTCTTTCATATGTCTAGTACTTCCCTAATCTCCAATTTTTTATGTTCTCTTCCGATCCGATACGCATTCACAAATGTCTGCGTTTCTTCTGGGCTCTTTGTCATTTCAATATCACCAATATACACTATATCGTCTCGTATGTCAAGACCGAAAGTCTTACCACGAACATCAGCGAACCCACTACTCATAGAACTTGAAAGCCCATAGTCCAGTTCTCAGCCGCACTCTCTACGTAGTGAATAGACTTACCTGGAAATGATTTCTCGCTTACGAAATTACCATCGGGGTCATACAACTTCATCTTATAATCAGTCCCTTCCTTAACGACTTCTGCACGTGCCCGAAAGCCTGCGTCTTCTTTAAAATAAGTTGAGATTACTGTCATCGATTGTCTCCATTGTTTACTGTTGATGTGCTATTATTATATCAGATGTAGGAGCAGTTGTCAAGCAAATTATACAAATAAAGGGGCAAGTTTCCTCGCCCCTTGTTACTCTTTACTATACTATTCTTCTTAGAAGTTGAAGGAAGCACCGACTGCTGGTGTAAACTCTTCACTATCAAGGTTGTATGAACCTTCTGCATATAGACCCATGCCATTGATTGTAGTTGTATAACCACCACCAACGTTTTGCATCATGTCGCTATCGTCACCGTTGACGAATGCTGTCAAGCCCATAGCAGTCACATCAGCTTCAAAGCCATATGATTCAGCTTCTACTTCGTATGTTCCTGTTACACCGAATCCAAATTGATTCATTGCATAACCTGCATGTGACAATAGGGTCATCTCTTCGCTATTCATGTTGTAGTCGATACCTGTACCGATTTCAACACCACTAGTTGCTAGTGAGTATGTCGCTTGCACATGTTCTACATCGGTGATGTCTTTAGTCACATCTGTCAAACCCACTAGTAGACCTACGCCTGCTACTGAGACTTTAATGCTTTCGCCATCATCATTTGGGTTAGCAAGTGTTGTTCCACCTACGCTATCAGTTTTGCCACCGAAGTCACCCATTAGATCACCTTGATCTCCATAAGAAACAGCAACGCCAGCTACTACAGTACCTAGAGAATAGCTGTCTACTTTTACAACATCATCTTTTACGACTAGACCGAGACTTGCAATGCCTGCTGGTGCTGACATATCAACATCGATTGTTGTTCCTGCCACAATATCATCTGCGGCGTTTTGTGTAAGGTCTAGACCTAACTCTACATCCAAGTCAGCGGACATTGCTGTTCCCGCTAGTGCGAATGTTGCTACTGTTGCAAGTAGTATCTGTTTCATTTAAAAATCCTTTCCTATAATTGAAACTTAAAGTGCGACTTTTCTGTTGCTAAGTAAGTCGCCAACTCCCTGTGATTATGCCGCTAGGGCGAATCCAGAAGGTGCTATATTATCATTTGCACTTATTGATTTTGACTGTCTAACGTAAGTCACCACGGTAATCTACTCTTATCTCTACAAGTCTGTCGATTCCTATATCAGCCCCATCAAAAACACACTACCTGCAGTATCTTCCTCTGCGTAACCTCGTTGGAGGTAACTTAGTCTCTTCGTAGCCTTTGCCACTTCTAGTTCAAAGTAATGTGTTTATGGTGGAGCTGTCGGGATTCGCACCCGAGTCCAGTCCATGCGTTGATTCGTATCAACAATTACAAGTCTATTTATAACATATTTACTGTTTTTTGTCAAGTACTTTTTGCTTCGGTTTATCCTTGTGTTTATCTTGCAACACTTTTTTACCGAAGATAGCATCCCAACCATCAGCATAAGATTGCTGATTTACGCTTCTAGGCTTATCGCCTTTTCCACCATGCCATTGCTTACTCATTTATTTCTGGTATCTCTGGGAACAAGCAATGTTCTACAAAGTTATCTACATCTTCTTCACTCAAACCCAAAGACTTCATTACACGTGGAGTATGTGGATTCTGTTTCTGAAAATGTGCATAACGATTGTGTGCTTTGATTACTAAATTTTCTTGTGAGGTTCCTGTGTAACGAGGAAGTTCAAATAGATAATGATCTAAGTTTGTTTCTACAATACCTGACAGTTGATCGATCTCAAATGCATCTCTTACATTACCAGCGGCAATGATATCGTCACTGAAGATTGCTTTACCCCAATCAGGCATTTCACGTTCACGCTTCCAATTTAGTTTCTCTGCCTCTTTAGCAAAGTACTTAATCATATCATGTTCAGCATTAACGCTTGGTGAGAAGTCATGGAATGCACCAGTGATCTTATTCTTACCTGCAATCACATCATACCCAAAGATAGGCGCATCACTTGTAAACGTAGGGAATACGCATACGTGCATCATCCACAGACCTTTAGTGTCTCGTACATCTACAACATCAACGTGCGCTCTACGAAAGTATGGTGATTGCCATACACGATTGACCCACCCATTCTCTGGCTGATTGAACTCTTCCATTCCTGGTTCATCGTCTTCCCAACCAGCTTCATCGAACTTGTGAATAAACATATCTTTAATATCAATAAGTCTATCCCAGATCGATGCCTCTTCTTCAACGACTAACATTCCGTCAGCCCCTAGTTTTACTTCACTCATACTAACTCCTCAAAAAGTCTAATAGCGTATTCGAAACAGATATTGGCTTCCGTTGCCATATCATCATTTAGTAATTCTCGTAAAGACGCTTTCAGTTCTTTTTTGTTCTCAAACTCATACATCAGACCTGCGCCTGGTATTCTCTTTGCGATCATTGCCCCACCATACATATCACCAAAGTGGCGTACATACATATGCGCTGTTAACGCATCGAGGTCTTCATTTTTCTGTAAGTTCTCTACGTGAGTTACATACTCTGCCGTTGTCATAGTTATATTAACTGGGTCAAAAACAAACCCGTATTGCTCTTCTAGTTCTTGCATATCTAATCGCATACGACTAGCACGAAACACGCCCCAATAGCTTGTAGGAAGCCCACACGTGCGTAAGCTTGCTTCTAGTACGTTGTACATATAGAATTGATTAGTAAGATATCTGTAATAGAGTTCTGGCTCTATCTTCCCACTCATTAAGATTGAAGCGAATTCTCTTCGTTCAGCCTTCTTGTGGTTCTCCCACGTTAGTTCTTTCAAGTTCATGTTCTCTTATTTCTTTCCTCAGTTGGCTACTAGAGATGCTATCAACATCTTCATATTTTATTAAATCAAAATCTGCATTTGATCCACTTATCACATTAGAAATACGAGGTACTTGCATAACAATGTAATCACCGCCCAGAGTATATCCTTCGTGTTCTAAAGATGCTCTAATTAGATGTGCGGTTTCTTCGAAGTCATAGATGACCTCGTCTGCGTTTTTATCTAACGCCTGACAGAGTATAGTTACTTGACCATACTCTTCGATTGATTTTTTGAATAGACCTACGTGACCCTCATGCCAAGGTTGCCATTTGCCAATGAGCAATGCAGAGGGTTTAATAGTATTAAATTTCTTCATCATGTTCATCCTATAATATTCAAGTGCTACGACCAGTTAGTTTATCTAGTCTTTTTAGCCTTCTCAGATTTAATCCATTTCTTGGCTGTAGCGTTATCTGGTTCTGCATTCACAAACTTAGTGATCTCTCTATAGGCACGGGTCGTTTCTTTTTGATAGTCTTTGCCTTCAGAGTTATCTACAACAGTAAACTTTTGCTTTCCGAACATAGTCTGAAAAGAACCAATATTCTTTTGAACTGTAGTCCAGTACTTTTCTACTTCATCAGCAGGTAGTGTTCTTGCTCTCGCTTTGTTACGTGCTTGTGCTGTAGCTAAGTCAGTGTTAACGAAAATCATTGCGACATCGTAACCCAACTTTTTCAATTCTTTGGCTTGCTTCGTTAGCTTTGCTGTGTCTTTACCTGTACCATCGATACATAGACCTAAACGACCTTTTATGTACATCGCTTGTTTAGTCGCTGTTAGCTTCTTGGCTTTGCCTCGTAACTCTTGACCTTTAACAGAGAAGATGTTATCTGGATCCATTTCCATACCAGCTTTCTTCATAGCTGATTCGAATGCATCGTCAGAGTTTACGACTTTAAATCCAAGTGCTGGAAGTCCAGTTTTGCCTACAATGAATGATTTGCCTGAGCCAGGTCCACCAGCTAAGAACACTGCTTTAAAGATAGCAGGATCATTTACACCTTCTTCAATTTGTTTTTCTTCTTTAAGATAATTTCCGAGCGATAACACTTTTAAGCTTCCTTGTGAATTAGTATAATAGTCTTATTTATAAAAAATGTGAGTGTCGATTCTGACAGTCCGTTTATAACTCCCTATCCAATAAGGATTGACATAAGAAGCATGGTACATGATTGCACCGTCTGTAAAGTCTTCTACAACGCCATAGTTCGCCATTACTTCGTGGGCAGTAGCTTGAACTTCATTCCACTTTGCTATATCACGTGGCGTATCGTTCTTACCATCACAGTACCAAGAAAACTGGCATTTATTGCGTATAGGATTACCTCTACTATCTAGGTGGGCTTGAAAGACCACATCACATACAGTAGATGGGTAGTTCTTATGCATCACCCTATTAATAGTTACATTGCCTACAGCACGTTGTCCTAACTTACTATCGCTACGTGCCTCATGATATATGTTCATAGCAAGGCAATGATGTTGTTCTGTGTATTCTAGTAAGTTGTTTTCTATCTCTATTTCTTGCACCTTTGCATAAGCAACATGAGCGATTGAATAGATCATAACAGCACTTAGTGTACCACTCAATATATTAGATAGTTTCATTGTATACCTCAATCCGATTCATTTCTATCTCTATAAAGTCATTATACTAATAAACCATATACGTGTCAAGGGCTAATTAGGATTATCGCCAGACAAAAAAAGACGCTCCGAAGAGCGCCTAAAGTTGAGAGAGGGCCTTTATTAAAGGGAAAAGACCATAAACCTATTCTTTGGTTTTCCAAGAATCCATCTCTGTGATGATCTCGGTACCTTGTTTATCGTTAGCGATACTGAGTGCCATTGACTGTATATCATCTAATAGCGCCTGACACTTTGTTCTATCATATGTTTCATTAGCTAGTTTACTGTACTGATTTCGTAGGCGATGTATTTGTATCGCCTTGTCTCTCATTGCTGTTAGACGTTCAATCAGTTGTTCAACGCTATGTTGCATTCACTTACTCCTTATCAGTTACTTCTAAGATTTCCCATTTAACCAGTACTGCAAATATATCAGTCATAGTGTTAGTTATAACCCACGGAGTAGATGCCGCCGCAATTATAATGTAAACCATTTCACCTGAGACAAACAATACTAATAGTGAAAGGAACGTTACCATACGTAAAATTATCATATCGTGGACATCTATATCATCATTCACATTCGATTTAGATAGACCGCACAATAAACAAAATACCAAGTAGAAGAACAACGATGTCATTACAACGTGAAAGACTGCTAATACTGGTAACGCCCACTCTTGCTCTGGCAAGAAAACTGCAACCAAGATTACAGCAAGGTGTGAGTAGCGTAACAAAAAATAACTCCTTTATCTGGAGGGGCTTATCGCCCCTCTATTATTTATCCCCTAGAATGGAGAGTTATCGCTAGTTGCATCGTATGAGTACTCACCCTCAACGGCAGTATTAGCTTCATCCATACCAGCATCGATCTTCTCATAAAGATCAACAAAGGCGGCACGTGTATCAGCATCAAAGCGGTTCACACAAAGTTCGATTGACTTCTTCTTATCATTGAAGATAGAGAAGGTTTGAACAATGTGGCAGAGACGGCGAGTAGAGATGATATCATCAACACCACCATCTTCGAAAGTAGAACGAATCGCTTGACCCCACTTGACTAGGTTTTCAGCAAACTCATTATCAGAGACACCGAACTTGGTCATGTGGTTGTTGACGATCTTTTGTTCAACTGCCGCTTTGGGATAAGGCTGTTCAAGTGTAACGTTGAAACGCTCAAGGAAAGCCTCATCAATAATTGTCGCCGCAATAAAGCGACCAGCTTCATCACCTTGACCCTTGGTGTTTGCCGTAGCAATCACGTTGAAACCTGAAGCGGGATAAACCATCTCGCCAGTTTTCTTGATCATAACAGGCTTGCCCTCAAGTACACCTTGTAGAGCCATCAACTTGTTTGAGCCACGATCAATCTCATCGATCAGCAAGATTGCACCTGCTTCCATCGCTTTGATCACTGGACCTTTTGCGAAGACAGTCTCACCGTCTAGCAAACGAAAGCCACCGATCAAATCATCTTCATCAGTCTCAGGTGTAATCTGTACACGGACATATTCACGCTTGGCATTGGCACAAGCTTGCTCGACCATCATAGTCTTACCGTTACCAGACAAGCCAGCTACAAACATCGGGAAGAACATACGTGATTCGATGATCTTCTTGACATCAGAGAAGTAGCCCCATTTAACAAACTCGGCTTCTTTCTGCGGGATGAAAACTTCGCTATTCACTGTCGATTGGACCTGCTTAGTTGCTTGCTGTACTACGTTAGCAATAGGGTTGGGCTGAGTCATTGGAATAACTTTTGCACTGCCTAGAGACATCTTATAGACGCCGTAGCCGCCCTTCTCACACTTCTTCATGAGACCTGTCGCAGTACCACGCTTGGCACCGACTGACTCAGCAAAAGTATACATTTCTTGGCGATTAAAGGATTCGACACCAGGGTTAGCGGTAGCGAAAGCACTGAAAAGTTCTGTTTGATTCATTGTATTCATAATATATATCTCTCTCGTTTTTGAACTTACTTGGACATTGTACCCTATTTCGAGGGTGTTGTCAAGGGCTTATGCAACTATTTCTGCAAATTTTTGGGTAATAATTCGGCTTTTTTTCTTCGATCCGTTAGACTGCCCAAACGCTTTTGCGATTTTCTTTGCAGTCATATCACTTGATACCTCAAGCGCATCGATTTCACCTTTCATATTCGCATCATCTGAACGAAGAATGAAGCGGCGATCATAGCCTAGGTTGTCATCAAAGATTGCACAACCCTTCTGACGGATATCACGCTTTGCGGCAGAAGTCTCTTTTCGGTAGTTATCGTTCCAACCGTTTGTAGTAACTGCTTGGCGTACTGCACCGTTTACATCACGATTGCTATCACAAACAAAGTAGTTGATTGTTTTGCAACCCATCTTACCGATCTCTTTCACAAAGATACTGGTTTCGTTACCTCGACCTTGAGTCTTAACAAGTTTACCATCGATCTCAATAGTATAAGAACGAGTGTATGACCTGTGACTAGTGTAGTCATCACCACGATTAACGTGTAACCAATTGCTATCACCGTCAGTCAGAGAAACAAAGTTCATCTTCTGGAATGAATGCTTTTGACGGAATGCTTTGATTTTGTACTGCATTGCCATCAGAGCGGCGTTCAAAGGTGTATTACCTAGACCCTCATAAGTAGAACGAGCCATACCGTAAGGACCAGAGGCTTGCCAGAACATCATTTTGAAAGCTTCTTCGTAATCACGCTTTGGCATAGTTGAGGTGAACAATTCAAGAAGACCTAACTCATCACTATCGAAAGATGTCATGGTTGGTGCTACTGCCCGCTTGGCTTTTTGAATATCAGCCCAAGCTTCGCCACCACCAATTGAAGTGAATGAATATACTTCGAAAGGAATACCAACTCGCTTGCAGAACATCATCAGGGCAAGTAGCTGACGGATAACAGCAGGTAATGCACTATGCATCGACCCAGAGTAATCAATCAACATCATCATGCCGTGCGATTGTGCATCAGCCAATTGCTGAACTTGCTTAAACAGGTGATCATCGTACTTGAACCTGTGAAGCTTATTAACATCAAGTGTACCTTTAGTAGAAGTACGGGCACGTGCAGAGCGATAAGCCGCTTTACGCATCTCAAATTCTTTTACCATCAGGTTTACAACTTGCTTAGTTTCACGAAGGAAGTCGGCGTAAGCTTGCTCTGGGAAATGATAGGCAGTATCTTCTAGACCACGCTCTTTCATTTCATTAAGAACACGCTGTACAACATCACGGCGACCTTGCGCAATCAAATTGTAAGGCACTGTAGAGGCATCTGACTGTTCTTTAGTCAACCCTTTTACATAAACAGTATTAGAACTGCTAAGTAACTCAGACTGCTTAGAGTTGAAGTTGACATCGGTCATTGCTTCTTCAGTACTGACACCAGGTTCAGGCTGAGGTGAATTCTCTTCAGTTTCTTCTTCAGAAGTTTCTTCTTCTTCGCCATCGGCTTCTGCATCACCAGCACTTTCTTGCGGTGAATTCTCTTCAGTTTCTTCACTTTCTTGCGGTTCATCATCAGACTGCTCTTCACGAAGGTCGATAATTTGATCAACACTCTGTGGTTTGCCTTCTTCATTTTCAGTGTCAGGCATATCATCAGTTAGAACGGCGATAGTCATTGACTTGCCATCTTCAGGCTGAGTAGACTCTTCTTTCTCAGAAGCTTTGCCTTCTTTTTCTTCTTCTTCTTTTTGCTTTTGCTCTTCAGCTTTTTTGTTTAACCAAACTTGAATGTCACGGCAACACTGAACAACATCTTCATATGTCTCACAGGCTTTTGATTGCGCTACGAAAGGTAGTTCATCATCTGCGAATGGGACATCGATTAGATCACGTGCTTTGGCGTGAATATTCAAACGATCCATGAATGGTAAAGTGTGAAGCTGGTCGAGTTTATCTTTTACACCGAACAGATCAAGATCATTCATCAGTGTCAAATAGCCACGCTTAAAGTTAGCTACAAGACCTGGGTACTTGCGAAGAACTTTCTTCTCAATACGAACATCTTCGACAATGTTCAAGTGAGAATGCGGAATGCCTTCTGACATGTACTTGGTAAAATCTGCGGGAGTGTATAGGGCATGGGCAACTTCGTGACCCACAAGCATATCAAAAACGTCTTTGCTCATCTCTTTCCAGAGTGGCAAACCGAGAACACGGCTCTCGACATCAAAGAATGCTGTTTCATAATTACCTTGCTGAACTGTGATATTCTCATTAGCGAGAAGACGGGCAAGGACTGATTTCTGATTTAGCATAAGTAACCTCTCTCAATTACTATTACATGATACTTGAATCTGGGTGGGTTGTCAAGGGCTAATCAGGGTTTTTTTGGTCTTTTTTGCAATTATTTTGGTTTATTTTCCTCTAATTCGCTCACATCTATCGGATGACCATGAAATGTATACTCAATTGTCGAATCATCGGCAAATAAGTTGTACACAATGACGCAGGCAACTGCTACCCAAAGGGATATACCTAAGAGTAGCAGAAGCCTTATAGTAAACTTAGACAATGAATTCAGCCAGTCATCTAACCACTTGAATCCATCATTCATCTTCGCTTACTCTGGGTTCACCAATTGCTTCGCCGTCTTCATCAACTTGTGTGATCATTGGTTTACAATGCATTTCGAACTCACAGTCGGCAAATTGCCAACCAAGTGACTCAACGCCTTCTTCATATTCTTCTGAATACGCATCTTCAATCTCTTCGAAGTCGAATTCTTCTTGATCAATGTCTGCTACATTATAACCTGTTCGAACAGACCAATCTTCCCAACAACCATCCCAACAAGATTGCATCTCAGCGTCTGGATAGTCTTCAGTGATTAGAATGTAATCGTCATCAAGATCAGGTAACAGTAGAGACTCAATCAATTCAGATACAGTTCTATCAGTAGGTAAAACGTCTTCACCACTATCACCATCAATCTCAGTTAGACCGTAATCAACTGCTAGTTCAAAAAAGTTTTCATATGCAGGGTTTTTCCATTTCACCCATTCTTCAATTTCATCTTCTGTTTCTGGAACAGAGATAAGAAAGTCACCCCATCGCCAACCAAGTTCTTTGACAAGAGTTGCCGTTTGACCTTCTGTGGCATCTTCTCTCAAATCTGATAGTGGTCTATTAAACATCGTAAGTTCTACAAGAGATTTCTTGTATGTGGGTTCTAATTTAAAGTACTTCATTTCGCATTCTCCTGATAAGTAAACCAATTAGGAACAGGTCTGTCTGTCCATCTCATTTTAAATCTAAACTGCTTAGTCTGATAGAATGCACGATATGATTTTACAACATCTTCGAACATGCATTCTGGATTAGCTTTCATCGCCAATGGTTGTTTTGTTAAAGAACCAATAGGAATATTGTTTGGTGGTGATGCTAAAATCTCACGCAGTTTTGTATCTGACATATGCTCTTTGCCATAGCGATACTTATACTCATCGCATAACGCAACAAAATGTTCATAGTGCCAATTGTAGTTTTCTCTAGATGCCATAGTCCAGATAGTGCATGGGTGCGCCTGATGCGCAACCCGATATAGCACTTGTTCTTGATTACTGTTTGGATGAACCCAGTAGTTAACCATAGTCTTGCCAGACTTAGATATTCGCTTCTCTACAGTACCATCAACTATACGATGGGCAGTAGAAAGCATCTGGGCACTCTCTACAATCATTTTGACAACGTGTTTATCACATTGTAGTTGTGCGGCGACAACTGGGTCATTATCTAAAATGAATAAATTCATTATTTAATTACCATAATCATTTCGGAAGCCAAAACAGAATCATCTGTTATTTGAGTTGTCAGTTCAAGCAAACAGTCATAGCTTTTTGACATAAAGCAATACAGCGGATTTCCACCAGCTGGTCCGTTGGCTTCGATAAGTTCGTATGTACACCCATGCTCTTCGGCGAACTGTGATACGTCTGCTTCGGATGCTTCATGGGTAATGTCTAATTCAACTGCAAATTTCATAATTTTCTCTCTATTGTTTCTTCACCATAGTAACACCGATTCTTATACATGTCAAGGGTTAATTTAAACAATTATACCTCTTTCTTATATCTAGTGATGTAAAAGCCTTCGGTATGATTTAGAGCCTCTAGCATGTCTGTAAACATCTTAGGTGTGAATGCAATTAGATCGGCAGGCTTATCATCGACTTTACCAAACTGTCTAATGAAGACCACATCGTCTTCTATGATTAGTTCGACATCTTCCCACTCACCAGTCTCATCTAATATTGTAGTGATGCTGGCATCGAATTCGAATTCATTTGTAAACATTTAACGCTTTACCTTTACATTCTCATATCTTCATAGCGATCAGAATACAACCTATGTTTTGATAGGTCTCCACCAACATCAGGTGAAGACCAAAAATCTGACCAAAGTTTCTTTAGCTTTTTAATCATACGTCCTCTGCAAATTCCTTTTCATAGGAATCTATCAATGCCTGTTTTTGCATAACCAGACGCTCCAACGAAAATAGGGCTGCCCGCTTCTCATCGCTGGCGCCCTCCTCAAAAGCAATAAGTGCATTCTCAAGCACTTCTATATCGTAAACTAGTTCATTCATCATGCCGCTTTCTCATCTACTGATCGAAAACCAAACGCAGAAACTACGTACTTCTGACCATCCATGATCATCTCATCACCCATTGATGTTGAGCGTAGACCCATGCCACCTTTATTCAAAGGGGCTACAACAGTTACATCGGGATTATAGTCACCGTTGTCTCGTATGTCTCGACGGCTCCAAGAGCCTGCAACATTGTTAGTCCAACGATAAGCATATTCAAGACGCTCTTCATCACTCATATTAGGTGGTGCGTCTACGATAGCAACTGTTCGTGGTGCTTCTTCAAAGGCGGTGTGAACTACTTCAATCTGTGTCATAATAATTTTCTCTCTCATTGTTTACAAAACATATTACCACATTGACAATACAATGTCAAGGGTCGACAGGCTCATTTTCTATTTTTTCTGGGTTATTCTCATCAACCCAAACTTGACGTTGCGATTCACCATGAAGTTCTACAAACTGGTATTCACTCATGAATTGCGCATCTTCCTGCATCTCTAAAACCCATTGACCAATCTTGCTCATCTTACACCTCCAAACTGTAAGGCTTGTTCCACTGACCAATGTTGATGTCAGTGTAATGTGAACGACTGAAGTAGTCAGTCATCGCATCATCATTATTAAAGTAGTTAGGACCTTTCATTGCCGCTAACAACTTGTTTAGAAACTTCTTAGCAATACCTGCATAATGCTCATCAATCCAATACTCATTGACTTGAATGTAACGATCACCGTGGGTGAAGTTGTCAGAAAAGTCAATTGCACCAGACTTGATGTTCACACACAAGGTTGAATGATTACGAACAGAAATACTGCCCTTCATACCAAACTCTTTCAACACTGCTTTGATAGCAGGAGCAAGTTCTTTTTTGTTTTCTTGTGATACATAAGCCATAATTTACTTCCTTCTCAATTGATTACATATACATCATAACAGGTTGGGATACAATGTCAAGGGTTATTTTGGTAAAGATTGAAACTTTTTGTACACGTTGTACGCTTCAGTCACAGTTAAGTTCTCATCAAAGCCATTGTCCATAGCATTGATAAGCCAATCGAAAGTCTTGCCGTAGAACTCTGTTGCTCTACGGTTCAGAACACCTATTGCACCTTTGATCTTCATAAGCTTGTACCTCCAATAGCCATTTCTTCTTGGGCATCTTGGATGTCCATCAGATCGACTTTCAACTCAGCTAGTAAGACCTTAGTCTCTTGAGGTATCGCACCAGGGCGAATACTTTCAATTGTAGCAAAGGCGTTTTGTGCGGCATTGATTGCCTGCATTTTTTCACTCACATTTTTCATTACATTCTCCATATCGATTATGACGTTTTCCAAAGCTTTTCGATCAATTCCCAATCATAGGTGATCTCTTTAGTCTTACGATTACGCTCGTAAGCCATCTCAATTCCAGTGTACTCTTCAAGGTACGCTACAGCGGCTTTGACATCTTCAAACTCTTTGATGCCGATATTGTTGTTCAGATTAGGTTTTGCAGTCCACATATGATTTACTCTCTCTTTGATTACATTATAATAATACACTATCTACAGATAATGTCAAGGGTTAATTTGGTTTTTTTCCATATTTTCCCAAAGATCCATAGTCTCAACAGTACCCATAGCGACCATCAAGCTTGCTGTTTCTGCTTTGAATACTGTCCAGAAGTTAGGGTCATGCTCTTCGATGCTCAGGCTGTTGTGAAACATATCACAAGTCTTGATAATCTTTATTATATCAGGCGCTTGAGCCAAACGGGTCTCACACAAATGCTTACGCTCTGCACGATTACCAACGAAAGCGGGAGTTTTGGTTAAAAACCATACACCTTGAGCAACTTTAAAACCAAAGAGTTCTTGTATCGTCTCAATGGTAGTCTCAGTATCTTCTACAGTGTCGTGGAGTAAGGCGATCTGAATCGCAGTTTGTATCTCTTCTTCGCTGAAAGTACCCTTAGAATCCATGTACTCTTCAACAAGATCAGCTACAGCGATTGGATGAGTGATGTACTCTTCGCCAGTATATTTACGATATTGCCCTTTGTGCGCAATAGTTGCGAAACGTAGGGTATCATAGACAGTCATTTTCATGTATATTCCTCTCAATTACTAGTGTATTATACCACATCTCAGAGGATTGTCAAGGGTTATTTTGAATTAATTTGGTTTATTTACCCTTTTAAATTTGCGTCTTGACTTTGAGAACTGCTTCATAGGCGATTTGAACCATATTTCAGCACTAGTTCCAGACTTGATATAGCCCGCTAGTTGACCAGCTTTGTTCAGGATATATGTGTGATTGCTCACGCTATACGATGTCTCATCCCAAACAGTCACTTCTTGAAGGTAGTCGAATTCACTCATCATCTTTCTCCTCAATCTTATTACCATAGTAATCGTGTGTGCCTGCTCTGTAGTTCTTCTTTCTCTCATCAAGCATAAGTGTTGAGATCCAGATAGCCTTGCACATGATCAAACATATGACTAGAAAGAAGGCTGTGGTGATAATATCAAATAACATAATAACCTCTATAGTATAAACCAACGATATATGCCAATCACATCAATAACTGTGAAGCACGAATTTTGAACAATCATGGGTGTGTCATTAGCTTTGATAAATGCTACAACCAAACCAACATGTCCAACGAAGAATAATAGGAAGCCAATCTTTGATACGTCTATATTCAATGATAACAACAGACCAGCCATAAGGAATAACGAACCCGATATCCACTTTAACCCTTGTACTGTTTTTTCACTCACTAGATGCCTTTGTCCTCAGCATACTTAATTCTTGCATCAAGTAGCTTGTTGAGATAGTCATGTGTCTTGCCTGTAAATACTTGAGGCTCATTATCATCTACTGCGATAACGATAGCGAACTGCTTAATAGACACGCCTGTGCGCTCATAGAACGCCGCCGCATAGAAAGCGGCTTGTGTAAAGTAATTCTCAATCCATTCTTTCTTCTTAGGCTTACGAGAAGTCTTGAAGTCGATAATAGTTAACTGACCATCGAACTCTGCGATACAGTCAACACGACCAGCAATCTTGAACTTGTCGCTGTACAGAGGCACTTCTTGCGCCCAGACATTATCAAGTCTTTCATCTAAGATAGTTTTGATTTGATTGAATGAGAAGATATTGGCGGGCATTGCACCCTTTGACCAATCTTCTTTATTGTTAATGTAGTCTTCTGCTAGAGTGTGTACGGCTGTACCACGTGTAGCGGCTTGTGTGCTAATCTTGTTAGCTACTTCTTCACCGACACGCTTGCGCCACGCTAGAATACCTTCTTTAGATAGATTTCCAAGCACGGTTGTGATAGAGGGATATTTGTTACCCTCGGGTGTGATATACGTTCTGCCCGTAGGTAGAGTTTCGCATTCAAGTTCAGGCAACGCTTTCATTGCAACATGGTTAAACATAGTAAAATACCTTTTAATTCAGACTATAGTATAGCGGGTTGCAACCCCTTTGTCAAGGGTTTATTTGGGTTTATTTGGATTAATTTACAGTTCTGTAACTACTACTACTGTATTACCATCGCTATCAGTCGTGGTAGTGGTCAATGTGTTAGGAGTAACAGTCGTGTCAACTGATTCAGATGTCACTCCTCCGCCTGCGTATACTTTAGATGCACCTGTGCTTATCTCATGATCAAAGCCGTTATGACTTTTATTGTACTTGTCGCCAATTCGAGCCATCTGAGATCCTTCGATGAACACTTTAGGCGAATAAGAACTACAAATAGGTGTATGGTTTACAGGTGCGACAACACAAGGTTCGCCATTTGGATGTGCAGTCATCGCATCACCCTTAACTACTGGTCTCTTAGTCTCAACATATGTCTTCGAAACTGTGACAGCTCCAGATGTTGATGTCAGCGCCGAACTCCAAGTATACTTGGTTGGGTTTGTTGCGCATACACCATTCTGCGTTCCATCCGCACAGGCGACATTACTTTGTGCATTCGCAAATGCTACTAAAGGCATTTATCTTACCAGTGTAACTGTATCGTTTGCTTTAAGATACGCTGTAGTCTCAGCTTCAGTTAGCTGGCGCACATAGCGTTTACCTTCTGCATCTTCGAATACTCTAAGTCTTGGTTTCTCTGACATTTTCAGTTTCCTTTAAAAAGATTGTCTCTTCTTCTATGATCCATTCTAATAGAGTTTGTTCATCCCAGCCCATTGAGCCTAGAAGTTCGATGGGGAGTTGTACCATCATTTCCCCATCATCACCTTCAATAACTTCACCAATATAATTATTTTGCATTACAAACCTAACTTATCTCTATTAATAATGTACGACTTAACAAGTTTACTTCGAACAATATCTCCGATCTGAAACTCTATAAAGTCAAATTCTCTCATGTTATTTATAATCCTCATAAAATCTCTTAAACCAGACATCTCTTTCTTACGCTCAGATGTTAGGTCGTCTTGCTTAACATCACCGCAGAAAATGATTCGGCTGTTCTCACCAACACGTGTCATCACTGTGTGTAATTCGCCTGCACTCATATTCTGTACTTCGTCTACAACGATAATACAGTCTTCGAATGTACACCCACGTAGATACGAGGTTGATGCAAAGTTGACAATTTGTTTTTGTTTGAGAATTTGATAAGCATCACCACGATTAAATAACTTGGTTGCGATATCATAGTAAGGCTCTTCGTATACAGCCTCTTTTTGTTTTTGATTACCAGGCATAAAACCTTGGTCTCTAGTTGGTACTGTTGATCTTACGATAAACACTTTTTCGTGTGGGCTATTCTGCTTCATCACTTCACTGATTGCGAAGTGTAGACCTAGGAAAGTTTTACCTGTTCCTGCGATCCCATGTAGCATTAGATTGTAACCCTCACCCCAACTCTCAAAGGCGACCCTTTGATTTTCAGTCATGGGTTTAATGTTGCGGTCAATTTGGAATACGGTTGATAATTTGTTTTCGTTGTCTAGAATACCTTGTTGTCTCAGTACTCTTCTCTGTCTTTTAGTCAGACGTTTTTCGTGTGCAGGCATTGTTGAATCAATCCTTATTATTATTATCTGGTTTTGATTGTGGAGTCCGTGATACCCTTTGAGTTTCCTTTTTTAATGTGTTTGAGTAGTGAATTGAATGAATCAGGTGTCTTAACGATACCCATTCGGTGTGGATCACCAATTGATGGTGCCCCGGTAATAATTTGTTTGATGTGGGGGTTCTTTTTGAGATAGGCTTCCCTATCTGCAATTTTCATTAACATATCATACTTTTCATCAGTCTTAGTATCATGAAACGAATACATTGGCATTTATGCTCTCCTATAAAAAAAAGGCAATCCGTGATGGACTGCCTCGTAACTGTCTTATCACTGTTGATATTTATACAATTAATTCGTATATTTCTTTCCAGTTGTCAACTTTTGTTACATCATCATTGTGAAAATCTGCATTGTGGTGATGATTGATTAGATAGCTATCTAGTCCTAACTCAAGACCAACTACTGCATTCTCGGGCTTATCTTCGACCCACATGCACCCACTGTCTTTGTAGGGTAACAACTCTGCATCTTTATCAGCACCAGTATCTAAGTAGACATACTTCTCAAAAGCAGTGTCACCAAACAACTCTCTAAGGTTCTTAGTCCTTAGATGCTGTGCATACTGATCGTTACTCAAGCTAGTAATTGCATGGAAGATATACCCATGCTCTTCATGTAACTTCTTAACGTACTTCATTGCATCTCTGAGAGGTGGCAACTTTCTAATAGCCGCACTCTCATTGAACATCCTGATGAGTCTTTTGATCTCATCTTTAGGCATATCGTAACAAATAGACATGTCGTATTCACATACACCAGTCTTGACATACCCATGTCTTTTCATCCAGTAATCGAATGAGTATTCCCAATCTAAGAGAACACCATCACAATCAACTAATATCACTTTATCTTTATTCATAATTTAACTCACTTTCTTATTTCACACACACTATAACACTGATCTAGTCAGTTGTCAAGTGGTAAATTAGGAAAAGAATGAATTTTTTTGTTTAGCTTTTTGCTTACGAGCCTTTTGAATCTTGGCTCTTTTTTTGTCATAGCGTTTGCTATCTTGCTTTTTAAAACGGGGCTCTTTATCGCCCCATTCGTCTTCCTCACACCAGTCACGGAAGTTCTTGCGTTTCGACATTTTAGATTACTCACTCTACTCCGAAATTAAACCAGGAAATGCTTCTTTGACTAAAGCAAGTGTCAAGCCCTTGAAAGGCTTTTGCTTAATCACTTCGCATAGTAATTTTGCATCTGCAGGATCTACTGCTTCTAGAATTTGAATAAACAATGCTTCTCTACGAATTGGATGAATGTTATCACCATCAAATCCTTTAACGAAGTAGGGAAGTTTTCGTGTTTCTCTAAACAGCATCCCATGCGAATCAGGCATGATAGATGGCTCATAAGGTGGAGCAGAATTTGGTATGTTCAACTCCATAGACTTATCATAGGTTACTTTGAGAATATTGCGCAGAGGCTTGCTGTTCTTTGCTTGCAAAAATTCAATCTTCTCTTTCTTGGTTTTCATTTCACGGGCTGTATTAATAATTTCAGCCAAAGATTCTGTAGACATTTAAAACTCCGATATTACTTCCATAAGATTTTTTAACTTGTTCTTGATGAAATAGTTTAACAACTGCGATCTATCTTTTGCAGGCTCATTTAACCAAATGTCCATGATCTGATCTTTAATATAATCAGGTATCATTTCTAAGTCGATAAGAGACTTATTACGCAAGTAGTTTCTTTTAACATCTTCTGTCATAGTATTTATGTCTTGCCAACCTTCTAGTCTTTTCTTAGTAATAGGACGTTGACGTTCACCAATAACTAAACAGTTATCAGCAGATAAGATGTTAGGCACACCATCACCAGTATCACCTTTGATGATATGCTCACAAAGATACTTCTCAGGAGATGAGTGTGTAATCCAACGCTTGCGTGTAGGATCATATTGTTTTACATTCGCATACTTGTGTAATTGAATGTAATCTTTATCACCAGACAAGACTAGAATAGGCTCACCAGTATTCAGTAGAGTACCTTCGTGATGTACGATTGTACCAATGATGTCATCTGCTTCAGCAGTTTCAATCTGAATAACTCGGTAAGGGAAGTATACTTTAATCTCATCACGAATATTGTTCAAAGCATTGAAGATTGCAGACCAGTCTAGTTCAGACTCAGTACGTGCTTTTCTACGATTAGCTTTGTAATACGCAAAGTTATTTCTGCGCCAATAGTTCTTGTCATCACAACAGATGACTAGTTCGCCAAAGTCAGCATTGAACTTTTTACGATTGGCTCTTAGTGTGTTGAGAATCATATGCCTCAACATGTTTTCGTCAATAGGCATGTTTTTATGATTGCCGATTTGAGCCATCATATTACTTATCATCACCTGATTTAAATCTACTAGTATCATTATATTTCTCCATATTTGATATAAGTTATATAATACTACACTTTTATCAATATGTCAAGTCTTAATTTGAAAATTCGTTTAAAAAATTGGATAAAGCCTTAGTAGGCTCTTTGATATTATCGAATACTTTGTCACTTATCTTTTGAAACTCAGTTTGCTCACCATGAATACGCATGATGATAGACCTTATTGATTCGACTCCAGACAATATATCTTTAATGCAATTGGGGTCTTCGAAGAGATCGATATCCATCTCTTCTAATGCTTCTACTACATCCATCATAGCAGAGAGGGCGAAGTCCCCTGCAAAGTTCTCTACGATCTCTTGCTCTTCGCCCAGTTCATCCATTCTATCCTGTATTCGTTTTGCACGTACAGCATTAAAATCTACGATATTGCTCATTGATCATATTCGATTATCTTCCCATCGACCTCTATTTTATTGTCTGAGATATAAACCCCACCTAAGTCAGAGTAGTAAACACCATAGCTACGCTTAGGTGTACCGTCTGGATGATAAGCCATCGCTACACAGAATGTTTTAATTCTACTCTGTTGATGCTCACCATAGAACATATCTAAGTAGACACCATGCTTGATGTATCGTTCAAGGTTACGAACATACCCTTCGATACGTGCTACTTTCGCAACAGCACCTTTGGCGTTTGCTCGAACTTCTTGTTTAGCCGCCGCTAACATATCTTTCTGCGTTTTAATCCAAGAGCGAACATTCTTCAGAGACAATGTTTCATCATCGTCTAATGCTAAGACATCTGGGTGAACATTCTTAGGTCCACCTTGCTTTTCTAAACGAACCGCACGTGCTTTCGCTAAACGCTCGACAGCCGCCGCCTTTTGCTCTTCAGACATAGGCTTACGCTTCTTGCGGATCTTCTTTACAGGTCCACGTTCTTTCGCAAACTGTTCACGCATTTCTAATTTTTTGCTTTTACGAGCCATATAGACTACTCCTCATTTAAGTTACGAATCACTATAACATGAAACTTTACTTATGTCAAGAGGTTTTTTAGGAAAGAGTTCCATTCTATCTTACGATTTTGCCAATTAAAGCGATAATTAGCTAACGCTTGCATATTTCCAGTCGTACCTTTCAATATCTGATACGTATTTGGGTTACGATGTATCTCAATCGCATTCTTAAGTTCTAAATAAAACTGATTCGCATGATCTTGTGCATTCTCTACATAGCCATACATTGAGGTCAGTCCCATTGATGTTTCTGGTAATGCCGCTAGTGATGAGTGAACGCTCAAACAACCCGCAGACATTGCTTCCATTAGACAGAGACAAGATGTCTCTTTCCAAGTTGATGGGTAAGCAAAGATATGAGACTGCTTTAGTACTTCACGTATCTCTTCATTACTAACAGACTTGTAGTAATTAATCTTCTTATGCTCACGTAATCTATTAAACAGTTCTTTGAATGGCTCATCTCGTTCAGGCCATCCATACAGTAAGAACGATGAATACACATTTAGTTCAATGTTGTCATACTCTTCTGCTAACTGTCTAAACACTGCATACAAAATATCAAGCCCACGATGTGGTGTTGAGAAGTATACAAGTTTAATCTTTTCTTTGGGGTCTGGCTTCTGATGTTGCTCAATAGGTTCAATCGCATTACGCAATACAACACCTGCTGAGTACGGCACACCTAGAAATAAGTTGTACATCTCTTGTTGCCAATGAGATACAAATACCAACTTATCAAACTTTTGCCAACCGCCATCTTTCAGATGTTGTACTTCGGGATCTTGTGGCAGATCGTGGAGAACGTAAATCTTCTTTCTCTTTGGATCTAGTTCACGTACCCTAGAATGTATAATCTGAAATTGATCGAGGAGAGACTTGTTACAGTCCCTCTCGATTCTATGTGCCATGAGTTCAGTACCACCCATGGACTTCTTATTCAACTCATTCAGTTCAGGCAAAAACTTCACCGTTTACTGTCTGAAGTTTATCCCATCGAAATGAACGCCAGCCTTCAGCATTAACATCCCAGACAGAAAGAGATGTATCACTCTTCTTCTTGGGAGCCTTCTCTTCAATTTCAGCAACGACTTCAGGCATTTTGTCTGACTGCAACGTTGCTTCCATCTTACGATATTCACCATTGACCTTTGTAAATTCAACTGTCACTACGCCCTCTTTCATAAGGGCAACTACATTAGATTGGTCCATCACCATAACTCCTCGTATTTTCAATTTCACTGGCGAATTGTGATAATCCGCCAACAGGTTTATTATGCCACAATATCTGCGGCACTCTATTCACACCAGGAAAACGTTGCAGAAATTCTGCCATGTATTCCTTGCGAGAAACATTTTTGAACTCCCAATCGAATCCATATTGATCAGCAAGTGTTTTTGCTTTGTCACAATCTGGACAGATAGAGTTTCCATAAATCGTAATCATTTCATAGTCAATTCTTCTAAACGGTCTGCTATCGAAGTCCAGGGCTCTTTAGTAGTCCAATGAGCCATAGTTCTAAGTTTATCAATCATTGCTTGATCACTCATCTGTCTTTCTTTAGCATTATCTTCACGTGTACGCCGAAGCATATATTCGTAGTAACGCTCTTGAGGTTCTGGTCTACAATTAGGCATCTTTAGCTAAGTCCTCTGTAAACTGCTTATTCTCTTCCTCCATAGCGACCATCTTTTCTGCACGTAACTTTTCTTGCAATGCTACCTCATCGGTAAGCGACATCTTACTGTTACGCCAGTCATGAATCCAAGAAATCTTTTGATCTTCTGTCCAGTCTTTTAGATAGTCATTATCTGCATCAAAGAACTGTAGCACTTCTGGCTCACGTAGAACTTGTGCATCAATGATTTGCTCACCAACGTGACGTTGACTGAACTCTTTTACATCTTCACATGTAACAGCATCAAGTGCCCACGAAGGATCTACTTCAGCGTCTGGATTCATTTTCTGTAGTTCGTCTACAGGTATTACATATCGATTACGAAAGGTTGATACACATGTAACAACTACGTACTCAGGTTTTTGTTTGATTGCCATTATTTTCAATTTCCTCTATCATGTTTAACAACTTGCGCTTATACTTGTTGGCGTCTTCAAAAGATTCAGATGTTCTTTTGTGATCAGCGCCTAACATGCTCTGTGATGCGTATGCACCATTTGTAGCTTCAACGTATTTTAAAAATGTATCTTTTAGCGACATAGGTCTCTCCAAGTACGATTCGGGTACACCTTCAGCATACTCCCATTGATTAAATTCTTCTTCATCACTGCTATTAGCAAACGTGTTGTTTATGAGTTTTGCAAACCATTCCATAATTTCTCCATATTTAAGTTTACATTATATCACCATTATGGCGAAAAGTCAAGTACTTAATATAACTTTCTTTTAAAAAAGTCAAAGTCCTCTGAGGTTTTGAACTCAACTTTCTGCCCATTCTCATCTTTACCCTTGAAATGCTTGCTATTCAGCTTGCTTATCTCAGACATATAGAACTTACGAGGTGCGTTATCTTCTTGCATGATAGTGACTTCATACAGATCAAAGAATAATCGATAAAAGAAGCCTGGTTTTCTTGGCATAGGCATTTTTGACATCTCCGTTCTACTACCTTACATTATATATAGTAGTTGCTGTAAGGTGACATTATAACATCAACTTTCGCAAATGGCAAGGCACGTTTACATAAATAAACATGTAATATGATTTTTGAAAATTAATATATGGATTGGAACTATGACTAGACTAATTTTACTTTTTGTTATGAGTATGTTCGTGACAGGATTTGTACATGCACAAGAAGCAACAGAAGATGGAACAACACCAGAAGACCCATCATGCCCAACAGGTTACATATGTACAATATCAAATACAGATAGCACTGTAGACACTAGTGCAGATAGTACGACTAAAGTGATATCACCGCCACCATCGGCAATTGCACCAAACATTAATACGGCAAACTCCGACTTATGTACAGTCGGTATGTCAGGTGCAGTGCAGACGCAGATTTTAGGTTTGTCTGCTGGTAAATCAGTAAGAGACATGAACTGTGAGCGACTTAAAAATGCAAAGACCCTATATGATATGGGGATGAAGGTCGCCGCCGTCTCTACCATGTGTGGTGACAAAAGAGTATTTAAAGCGATGATGATGGCAGGCACACCCTGTCCATACGATGGCATGATCGGCGCACAAGCAAAGGCGGCATGGGAAGAAAACCCAGATATGCAACCTGATGCAAAAGGGAGGTTTATAGATGAAGATAACAAGAGTACCCTATTCGGTGGTGGTATTATTGGCGGCATCTTGCTTCTACTTTTACTCTAATCAGGTAGTCGCCCAAGAGACAACGGGCACAACACCAAACGCCGCCGCAAACGGATTTACGTGGAACATGTTTAGTGTTCTGCCTGCTCAAGCTGGTCTAACATTCAATGGATTGTTTTACACGTACACGGCAGATAAAGAAACAGAAGATGATTTTACAGTAACTATTCAAAACGAGTATGCCAATGGCGTTGGATATGTTATACAGGAGACAGACGATTGGTCTGGTCTACCTGGTGCGACAATTAATAAAAGAATAGATTTACCTAATATCTCACAGTCAATTGTGGGTGACGGGTCAATAGTTACAACAGGCGAAGGTGAAGTTTTAGATCCTTCGGTAGTATACAGTTTTAGGTTTGACGAGTGTTTTGTTCCCATCAGTAACCCCGCATGTCCAGGTTATCAGGACGCACTTTATCAGTACCTATTAGACAACGGGCTTCTAAACAGTGAACCGAGTTTAGATGATCCATTTTATGATGAATGGGTTCAGTTTCAACTGAACAGGGATGGTGAAGACAATGCAGAAGATGATGATGAGAAGAAAATTAGAGAAGATACTACCGAGCTTGATGAAGACGTAGGAATCGAAAAGCTGAATGCGGAAGTTAACATTGACGAATTTGTCGATGGTGCTACGCAGAATGCGATCATAACAGCATTGTCAACAATACCTAGGTTTGATTTATATACAAGTGCTACCTTAGACGGTGGAGTGTATAATGATGCGGTCACATTAAATGATGGAATTCTAAACGATAATAATAGAGCCTTGAGACAATTCGCTACTGATAAAGTGCATAAAGATATGGTACGCTCACAATATGAAAAATAAAAAACGGAGATAAAAAATGAATAAAGTTAAACTAACAGCTTTTGCCTTTTTTACTTGTGGCGCACTCATCACAAGTACAGCGATAGCACAAGATACGCCCATTGTCGGTAATGTAGAGTCAAAATGCTCTATCTTCACTGATAGAGAAGGCGTATATGGTAACCCTACACCTGATAAGCTTAGTACAGCAAGCAACAATGGCGGCGTTAAACCAAGAATTAGATATGATATAATTCAAGGTGGATACTACGAAGCTAGGATTGGTTACCCAGACTCTTTCTCAAGTAGTCCATCACTTGTTGATTCAGTCACTTGGTCAGGTCTCACAGAAGTAGCTGAAGTTTCAGACACAGCTATGTCAGACTATGAGACAAATAAAGTTGAATACAATAATAAGACTGAATACGATCTTCACACCGCTGGTACAGTATGGTTCGATGTATCATCAAATGCAACATACGGTGTTGGTAAATCGTTTCCATCAGGCTCATACACAGCGATGGTAACTGCTGAGTGTATCGCAAAGTAGGACAAACTAAATGCGTTTTGTTATTGCTATATTATTTTGGTCTTTGGGGTTAACTTGTGTTGCGCAAGCGCATGAGTTAACTCCGACCTACCCCAAACTGAAACCGTCGGTTTACGACAATATTTTGACTACAACAATGGTTATCTTCAATAGAAGATCAGATGTGAACTATTATCAGATTGAAGTATGGGATGCAGATTGGAATAAAGTACCTTTTGCTAGTGCTGAAAAAATTATTAAGATGAACTATCTTGAACGCAAAAGATTAGAAATATACTTTAAAAATCGTGACGCAAGCAGAATTAAGTACATCTGCACACGATCAAAATTGTTAAAAGGGGGCGGGCAGTCTGTTGTTGCATCCAACATTTGCTCCAAAGTTAAATAGGTGAATAATGATGAGATATTTAATTATTGTTTTATTGATGATAGCGACAAATGCATACGCAGATTCTAGTTCTTTGAACTTAGCACTGCCTAGTATGCCAGGTAACTATCAATCAGACAAGTTTAGAACTGGAGATTTAGATTGCTCTAATGCAATTGGATCTGCAACGAAGATGGAGATGGGCGTAACGGGTATTATATCAAGAGAGAATCAATCTCCGTTTGCTCAAGACCCAACAAGTTTCGGGGATAGCCCAAGAGACATAGGTGTATACGCAAGAATTACAATTCCGCTTGGTAAGAGAGTAAAGAATAGAATAAATTGTAATGAGTTGTATCAATTAGAACTTAGAAAAAAGAGACTCGAAGTAATGAAGCTTGAACGTGAATTGCTACAGATGCAGACGTTAGAATTCGAGAACTAGAGGTAAGGAATGGCTAATAAAGATTTAGGCGAAGGAATAGAGAACTTCGAAGAAGAAGTAGAGAACCTTAAAAACACAAAGATGAAACTCTTTGGCATTACGATGACGCCAACTACAATCGGTGCGTTGTTTGCATTGCTCGGTACAATTGGTGGCGGTCTTTACGGAGGCTTTGAAGTCTACAAAGACTACATGGATATGAAAGAGATCATCCAGAACGTTGACACAGACGCTATAGAAGCACGTAACAACGTCATAGAGACTAAACTAGACGAAGCCATAGACTACACAAGAGACATTAAGGGCGACCTTAAAAATGATATCATCAAACTTGAAGCACAGATCGATAGATTGGAAGACAAGATAGATGAGTCAGAGGTGCGTATCAACTCAACAAAGAAAGAGATTGATATTACACTAAAAGAAATTAGAACAGAAATGAACACATTACAGAAAGATGTGACTTCTAGTATTAGAGAAGTAGAAAGTATTGTACGTGAATCCGAAAAGGGCACACGTAAAGAAATGCGTGATTTGAGAACTAACCTTGAAACTGATATGGATACGCTTGAAAAAGATATGAAAGAAACTGTACAAGAAGCATTAGATAACCCATTAGCAGATTAAGGAGAAATTATGATAGAAAACTCACACAAGATGGCGTTATGCGCCTCTATAGCATACCTAGACGAAGAAGAAGCACGACCTAAGTTTCGTGAAATTGGTTTTAGAAAGCACGTATTCATTGAACGAGATGGCGCTCAGTGTCATATAGTTTGGACTGGACAACAGATAGTACTATGCTTTCGTGGAACAGAACCAGGTGAGTTCTCTGATATCAAAGCAGACTTAAATGCTATGCCTGATAAAGCAGACAACGGATCTGGTTGGGTACACAATGGCTTTCAAACAGAAGTAGATAAAATCTGGGAAGACATTATGAAGCATGTAGACTTAAAACTACATGAGAAGAAAACACTATTAATTTGTGGTCATTCACTAGGTGGTGCAATGGCGACAATCGCAACAAGTAGATTATGTGATAGAGTATCAGCACTCTTCACATATGGATCACCAAGAGCAGGAACAGGAAAATTTGTCAAATCTTTTAAACACATACCTCATTATCGTTTTGTTAATAACAATGACGTTGTACCTAAAGTACCCTTCGCTTTCCTCGGATATAGACACACCTGCAAACCACAGTACATCAATTACTACGGAAATATTAGATCCGCTACATACTGGCAAAGAGTAAAAGATCAATGGCGTGGTCGTTGGAGAGCATTAAAGAAGGGCATGCCTTTCGATGGCGCATACGATCATGGAATGGACCACTATTGTAAATACACTAAGGAGACAAAGTGACTAGAGAAGAACTAGTAACACGGGACAACATAGTATCAGACTTCACCAGTAAGTGGAAGTACAGATACGACAAAGAGCAATACGGCTCATCAGATGCTTGGGTCATCATACGTAGCGAAAGCGAAGAAGGCAAGTTCGAAGGTGACTGCGAAGACTACGCTTTATCACTATTATGGAGACTTTGCGATAAGAAAGACTGGAAGATGTGGTGGATGCTACTTACAAGACAAGCAGGCATTTGCTGTGTTGGATCATCAAAGACTAAGATCACTCACGCTGTATTAAGATACAAAGGCGACTATGTAGATAACTGGACTCGTAAGTTTGGTCCTAAGTCTGAGATAGAAAAGAATCATACTTTTCATTTTCTGTATGGGCATGGATTATTTCACTTCACTGTGATTAAAATGCTCACCAGTAAAATTGTAAGAGTAATAAAAGGTATAAAGAGATAGGAGAACTAAATGGATTTACTTAGCAGAATGATGGGCGATACACTGTGGATTTACACAGCAATCGCTGGATCAGTACTAGGTGCCGCATTTCTAGCGTACTTCAAAGATACACGTGCAGGACTATGGTGCTATGCCAAGTTAGATCAGACACTTGACTTTTTAGTAGAACGTTGGGGTTGGACTTGGTTTGAACAACCAACTGACGCATGGCGAAAGAAGTATCCTTACGTAACCAAGAAGATTGATGAACTTGAGAAGCGTATCAAGGATCTAGAAGGGAATGGTTAGTTATGACGAATGGCAAAAAAGAATCCTCGATATTCGAGCCCGGATTGCCTATTTACGAAGTTGCATTGAAGGGTCAAAGCGATCCAATTACACATCTGCGACACAACGAAGAACTTCATGTCGATCAACAGAGATGGAGAAATCGCCACAAGATGTGGGAAAGTCTGCAAGAAATAAAGAACTTGACAGCATCAAAGCAAAGCTAAGAAGAAAGTCGTGATAATCGAATACGAGAAAGTATCATACACAAAGAACTTTATATTAGTTTGTTCAATAGGGTTGAATATTGGTTTTATTATAGGACTATTATTCATATAAAAAGGAGAAATAAATGAACTGGTTAAAAAATAGATTTACAGAAAGAACTTCACTAGACGGCGTAGTATTAATCGGCGTTGGTCTTGTAATCATTCTCGCAGGTCCATTCGCTAAGATTGCCGCTTATGCCGCAATTGGATGGGGCGCTATTACACTGTTTAAAAAGGAAAAATAAATGGCTGGTAAGAAGTTAGAAGAAGGCACAACTACCATTGATTCAGAAGCGGCGGCACAGATCGATGCTAATGGCGATGGTCATATCTCAGCAGATGAGATGGCAATGCACTTAGAGTTTAAACGCAAGCGCCTTGAGGATGAAGATGCTCAACGTGACGCTATGCGTAAGATGACTTGGTTTGCTTTGTTTGGAATGCTCTTGTATCCAGCGGGTATTGCTTTGACATCATGGCTAGGGCTAGATGAAGCATCAGGGTTGATTGGTGATATTGCACCGACTTACTTTGTTGCAATCTCTGCACTAGTATCAGTATTCTTTGGTGCTAACGCATACTCTGCAAACAAATAATAACACATAAAGAAAAAGATTAAGGGAGCTTCGGCTCCCTTTTTTAATCTACGAATGGTTCGAAGTCGTAACCATTAGCAACTTGACAAGCCCACCCATTAGGAAATAGTGATACTAAAGACCAAGTACCTGAGTCTTGATTCACAGTAAATACGAATTCAGAATTTACGTATCTACCGCTTGCGTGTTGCTGTACTATCTTTCCATTGAATAGAACTGATTCATTAAATTGTTTCGCACTAGCCGCTAAGTCTTGAAGCGTATAGCATTTTTGTGCCGAAAAAAACGGTGGCACTTCATTATTCTCTTGCGCAGTACCTATGTTAGTTGTACACAGTACTGCAATTACTGCTATCAAATATTTCATGATATTCCTTTCTCTTAGTCGAAGTAAACTATATGAATTACTCCGTCATTACCTGCACCGCTTGAACCACCTATATTTGCTTCACGTGAAGAACGTGCGAATCCGCCTCCACCTGCTCCATAGAACCCGCCGCCACCAGCGGCATTAAATCCGTTAATAGTTTTTCCACCTGCACCACCGACACCAGTGATTACACCTAAATGACCGCCTTCAAAAGGAGAAGGAAGTGATTCCTGTCGAACTGCATACCCTTGGTACTCTCTGTAGTCAGGTTGTGCGGGTGAACCGCCATGTGTACCTATTAATAGACCTGGCTCATCTCCTGCTTGCCCACCTTGTATATTATACAGACCGCCTTCTGCGATGCCACCTGGGACTGTGATACTAACACCACCGTTGTTAACAACTTGAGCGTGTTTGCCGCCTTCGCCACCGTAACCCTTTAGATCAATACCGTTTCCACTCACTATAGTATTTCCACCATCAGTACCATTTTCAGCCAGAAAAGATTCACCTTGTGTTTGTAGGGCTCTAGCAGGACCACCGACACCAATAGAGCAAGTAAATGTCATTGAAGTTGTAACATCCGCAAACACTACTGCCATACCACCTGCTCCACCGCCCCATGCGGCATTCTGATTTTCAGTTCCATCTACTCTTACTAGTCTGCAAGCACCGCTTCCGCCAGCACCTAATGCTACGATTGCGGCTCTACCGCTTCTAATAGGAGTAAACGAAGTAGCGGGGTTAGTTCTTATGCTAAAGTTCCAATTCTGTTGGTAGGTATATCCAGTTTCAGAATCTCCCCTAATCAGTGTTACAGCTTCACCGCCAACGAATGCGGGGAACGTTGTAATACTCTGATTTATAGTATCTGGATTAACTTCGGATGTGATAGTTACACCATTCAGCACAATGACTAGTGTTGAGTCCCCACCAGAGTTAACCACTTGATTAATTCTCCAATAGGTATCACTTTGATTATAGGTTGGAAGTGTAGTAGTAACATTCCTATTAATAGTTTGAGTATCTACTATGTCAGCAATTGAAGTTCCTTCTAGAAAGTTACCGTCTGTAGTATCAAGAGTTAAAGTGTTCGATGGTTGTGGTTGATTGAAGGTCCAGTAAATTCTTATATTACCGTTTTCAGCACTACCACCTGCATTACCAAATGTAGAAACACCAGTAGTTGATAATTCACTAAATCCTGCACCACCCCAATCTGAGTTACCACCCGGCAAGTTTCCATTACTTGCAGTTCCGTATTGTGGTCCTTCAGTAGTTCCACCTTCGCCACCTCTTAGTAATGTTGGTGAATTACTACCACTAGGTAACTGTAATACACTCTGCGCTGGTATATTTGTTAAGGCGATACCATTTACCACTGTACCAGATGAGTCTCTCCAGTAAAGTTGACCCTGCCCACCTGTGCCACCAATATTAAAAGCTGGTTCAAGCTGATTCGGAATATGTTGAGTGGTGCCTACTGATTTTGCGCCACCTTGCGCAATAAAGTTTGTTAAAGTTCCAGCTGGAGTAAGCCTTACTAAAGTATCTCCACCATCAGTAATATTATCTGTTTCACCAGCACCAATAAGACCATAAAATCCACTTTGACCTGCGACACCAATTTCATAATTTACACTAGATGGGACTTCGCTACCCTTTACTGCGATTAGATACGCACCACCTGCTCCACCAAAGGATTCGCCTCCAGCACTGTTGTTTCCTGCGCCTGCGCCAATTAGATAGAATACAACCCAGTCATCATCACCTATAGAAGAAGGTTTAGTCCAAGTGCTACCATCAATTAAAGTCTGATCAGGAAAGTTCCAGAATGGTACGGGTGGCACATCTCCTGTAACAGGAGCGGGATCAGGTCCGTAGATTGTGCCATTATCTGTTAGAGTAATTGTAGTACCAGTTGCTTGCGTAATAGGCTGTCCACCTGCTCCGCCAAACGAAGCGGCTTTACCCCACGCTCCTCCACCAGTCGCACCGTTGCCTGCTGTATTTTCTACGTTTGTGGCACCAGGTGTATTGAATGTTGAAGATAGAATTCGCCCACCGCCTGCGCCAGGTGTACCATTTTGAGTGTTACCTCCTCGACCACCGCAAGCATCACCAAAAGCA
>Ga0098050_1000092_pt1 | contig 32542 bp, 24 predicted proteins | sample 14_taG_FD_77070 | JGI IMG/M metagenome (GOLD analysis project Ga0098050, IMG submission 77070) | Marine viral communities from the Subarctic Pacific Ocean - 14_ETSP_OMZ_AT15311 metaG | ecosystem: Environmental > Aquatic > Marine > Oceanic | place: Pacific Ocean | collected 2015-01-18
TGAAAAAGGAGAACATATTGGTATTGTAAGAGAAGATGGTAAAGCAGCAGTGATGATGCCCGCAGATGACGACCTCATACGAATATACAGGGATGCAAACAATGAGGCACAATAATTCATCTACGGGACTATCGCATATTGGTTAATGCCCACTGCTTATAACGGTGTGAACTGGGTTCAATTCCCAGTAGTCCTATCTGCTTCCTTAGCAATCTGGTGAATGCAGCAAACTCATAATTTGCCTAAGGTGAGTTCGATCCTCACAGGAAGCATCCGCGAGTATGGCGGAATCGGTAGACGCACCAGACTTAAAATCTGTTGAGCATTGTGCTCGTGGGAGTTCAAGTCTCCCTACTCGCATTTCTATATAAATTTACAAACATTTTTTTAATATGAAAATTTTTCTGGACACAGCAGACACAGAACTGATTCAAAAATATAATAATACTGGTTTGATTGATGGCATCACCACCAATCCCACTTTGATTATGAAGAGTGGTAGAGATCCTGAGGATGTTTATCAAGAAATCAAGGACATGGGAATCAGAGACATCAGCATGGAAGTTGTTGGTAGTGCTGATGAAATGATTACCGAAGGAGTTCGTCTATTTGAGAAGTTTGGTTTCTGCACCACAGTTAAAGTTCCCATGACTCGTGATGGACTTGTGGCATGTAGTAAATTAACTGAAAAAGGTATTCGTGTTAATGTAACTCTTATCTTCTCTGCTGCACAGGCAGTTCTTGCTGCTCGTGCTGGTGCATATTATGTCTCACCTTTTGTTGGAAGACTTGATGACCAATCTATTGCCGGACTGGAAGTTGTAAGGTCTATCTCAGAACTCTATCGTATTCAAGGTGCTCCTACTCAGGTTCTTTCTGCATCTATTCGGAGTGTTCAGCGTGCAGTGAGGTCTTGGTATAATGGTGCAAACGTTGTAACGATGCCACCAAGTATATTTGATCAGATGTATGACCACATTCTAACTGATAAAGGTCTTGAAATTTTTGACCGTGATTGTGAAACAATCAAATCCAATATTGGGTAATAAATAAATGTAAGACGCAATCGTTTATGCCTCTCTACAATACCTTTCAAGCCTATGTTTTCAATCTCCATACAGCAAAATCATCAGAGGCAAAAAGGTTATGGAGGCAACAGATAAAGGAAGAATGGGGTTATGAATGTGCTTATTGTGGGTCTACACATCATCTCACAATAGATCATATCGTTCCAAGAGCCAAAGGTGGCACAGACTTCACCAAGAATTGTTTATGTGCCTGTCACAAATGCAATCAAGATAAATCATATTCTCCTATGGAAGATTGGTATCTTTCACAGGAGTTTTTTGATGCAGAAAGATATGAGAGGATTAAAAACTGGATGAAACCAGAGGACCCTATGAATCTTTATCGTTATGGTTCTAGAACAAATAGGGTCTCTTGAATTTTTTATAAATAAATCAGCAGTATATACTGCTGTCCATGGTAAATACCGAATATTCGAATGGCAACACCTATTAGAATTAAAAGGTCAGCTGTTGCTGGCAAGAAACCTACTACCTCAGACTTACAGTTAGGCGAATTAGCTGTAAACTTTAATGATGGTAAAGTATTTCTCAAACAGGACACTAGCGGTGTCGGTGTTGGCACAAGAATTGTAGAAGTTGGAGCAGGAACTACAACTTTTGCCGGTAAGACTTTATTCGTTACTGAGAATGGTAATGATGATAATGATGGACTGAATGAAGGCAATGCAAAAGCAACGATTAAATCTGCTGTTGCCGCTGCTTCTGAGGGAGATACGATTAAAGTATTTCCAGGAACATATGTAGAAAATAATCCGATTAACTTACCAGATAATGTTTCCGTAGAAGGAACTGAACTTCGTCGTTGTGTTGTCACACCACAAAATGGCGGACAAGATTTATTTTATGTCAGTCAAGGATGCCATCTAACAGACTTGAGTTTTGTTGGTGCTGCCGCAACTAATAATTCTGCTGCTGTTTCTTTCAGACCACTTGCTGGAGTATCATCTGATAGATTCTTTGATGCTGCCAGACTCATTCGTGAGAATATTGAATTTATTGCAGATGAAACTATTGGATATCTTGAGAGCACTGACTATCAGAATCCTGCAATCAGTGTAGATAATGCTTCTTTTAGAACAAACATCAACCATGCAATGCGTTCTACTTGCCACGACATTACAAGAGGTGGCAACTCTAAATCTATTGGTGCTGGTCAATCATATTTCACTGGTGACAATTTAACTTCTGGAATTGGTGCAACACATATTGCTGCTCTTGAGTATTCGGTTGGTATTGCCAGATCATGCATCAACAATATTGGGTTCTCAAAAACAAGTGGCGGAAACTATCAGACAAACTATACTCAGGTTAAGGACTTAAGTATTCAGACTGATGGTGCATCCTATGATATTGGTAATTGTGCCAATGTTCTTTCGGCAGTCACGGTTTGTGTCGGTATTGTAACTGGTATTATTCAGAATGGTATTAATGGAGTTGCAGCAGCCACAGGATTCACCACAAACTTCCCCGGCAATAGTGGAGCAATCAACTCTGGTATTCTGGATGCATCACTGAGTCCTTTACAGGGAACTGGTATTATTACCAAAGGTCCTTACATTAGAAACTGCACTAACTTTATTCCTGATAGTATCGGAGCAAGAATAGATGGATTCAATGCTGATGAGGGAGACCAGATAAACAGAATTGGTGTTCAAGGTTCATTCAACGTTGATTCTTATACCCAATATAATCAAGGTGGTATCGGAGTTTCGGTAAGTAACGGAGCATATTGTCAATTAGTTTCACTCTTCACCATCTGTAATGACATTGCAGTTTCTGCCAGTGGCGGTGGTCAGTTAGATTTAACTAACTCAAACTCTTCATTTGGCACACAAGGTCTTATTGCATTTGGTAGAGCTGATGAAACATCCAAGTGTATTGATCGTTATACAGGAATCGTTACTTCAACTGCTGCAGTAAGTCAGAGTAAGGTTGTTGTTAGTGGTGTTGGAAGTAACAGACCTTATGATGGTCAGGCAATTTTCTTTGATAGAAAATATAATGTAGTTAGAAAGATTGATATTACGAATGGTGGATCTGGATATACTTCGGCACCAACTGTGACGGTTGCTGCACCTACTGGACCCGGAGTTGCCGTTCGTTCAACTGCGAGTGCAACAGTTGAAAATGGTGTTGTTACTGCAGTCACATTATTGAGTAGTGGTTCCCAATATGAAGTTGTTCCTGCCGTCACGTTCTCTGGGGGTGGTGGTGCAGATGCTGCTGCCACGGCAGTGCTTGATCCAATTTATTATGAAGTTGGTGAAGCAACTGAACCATCTGCCGGTATCTCAACACTCACTTTGGTTCAGAATCTAAATAATGAAGTTGGAGTTGGATCAACAGTATTCTTTGCCAGACAAAGTTTACAAATTGTAAGTTCGCATTCATTCCAATACATCGGTGCAGGAAACACTATTGAACTAGCATATCCATCTCAAGGCGGAGTTGTTATTCAAGATAATGAAGTAATTGAAACTGATGGTGCAAGAGTTGTATACACGAGCACCGACCAATCTGGCAATTTCAGAATTGGTGATGGTGTTGAAATCAATCAATCAACCGGAACAATATCCGGAAGCATTTATGTCAAGAGTCTATTTTCACAAGTAACACCATTCATTCTTGCATTAGGAGGAGATTAATCAAATGGCAGTCGCAGCAGCAGCAGTAAACCAGTTCCAGACAATCACACACGTTGTTGGTATTAATACTGTTGGAATATACACAGCACCAACTGGATATACTGGTGTTGTTCTTTTAGCACAGGTGACAAACACCGACTCAGTAACTAAGACTATAAGTTTTGGTCATCGCAGGAGTGGAACTGATACGGAGATTGTCAAGGACTTGGCAATTCCCGCAAGTGACACTGCCAACCTTCTTCCGGGGAAGTTGGTTGTAGAAACTGGTGATACATTAACGATGGTTGGTAGTACTACCTCAACCTTGAAAGTTATTACTAGCGTTTTAGAAACATCAAATCTCTAATATTTTAATAAGTAGGTAAAATGGCAGCACCAATTAGATTCCTTAGTGGAAGACAACAACAACAAAAAATTGGTATAGAAGGAAGTACTGACAACCAAAAAGTATTAGAGGTTATTGGTCAGGTTGGTATCGGTACAACTTCTTTTGAACCTTCCGGACAACTAGAAGTTCGTGGTGACGTATCAGTAAGTGGTGTCCTTACAACAGGTAGTTTGAATGTCACCGGATCTAGTAGTGTTCCTGCTACTCTGACTGTTGAAAGTTTAAGTGCTACTGGTGTTTCTACATTTGGTGGTGCTGTTGATGTAAATGCCGGACTAGATGTAGATGGACAGTCTGATTTAGATGAGGTTGTTGTTGCCGGTGTTGCAACTTTTAGTAATGCTGTTGATATTAATAGCACATTAGATGTAGATGGAGATACTCAATTAGATGATCTGAATGTTGCCGGTGTTTCCACATTCAGTTCTGCTGTCAATGCGACAGCTGCCGTCAATGCGACAGATATAATTAAAGGATACAAATATACTGCTGTTCCTTATGGAAGCACGGTTACACTTGCGGTCACTGTTGCAAGTAAGGATGCCACTCACAGATATAATGGAACAGGAAGTGGAAATGGTTATGTAATTGATGGTATTCAGGCTCCATTCTTAACCTTAACACCCGGAAGAACATATAGATTCACGAATGATAATACGGGGAGTCATCCTCTCAAGTTTTATCTTGAAGCAGATAAGACAACACTATATGAAACGAATGTTGATTTTCAAAACACATATACTGAAATAACAGTAACTGATGAGACTCCGATAGTTCTTCATTATCAATGCACTAACCATGGATTCATGGGTAATGCTATTCAAACGAATGCGAATGTTGTTAATACAAACTATCCGGCAACAATTAGAAGCACCTTAGATGTTTCTGGTGTTTCGACCTTTACACAATTAGATGTCAGCACTGGCGGACTCGATGTTGATGGACTCACTAATTTAGATGAAGTCGTTGTTGCTGGTGTATCTACCTTTACCGGAAATATCGTTGCTGTTTCGGCAGAATTTAGTGGTAATGTAACGATTGCCGGAACTTTAACTGCGGAAGATAAGACTAATATAGATTCACTTGGAATTGTAACTGCAAGAACAGGAGTTAGAGTCGATGCTGGTGGTTTAATTGTAACTGCCGGTGTATCAACATTCACTGATTCTGTAGATATTGATAATGGTGTTGGTGTAGTTGGTGGACTAACCGCAGATTCTTTAACTATCTCTGGAGTCACCACGGGTATTAATGCTGCCGGTATTTCATCATTCGTTAGAATAGATGTAGATGGTCAGTCTGATTTAGATGAAGTTGTCATTGCCGGTGTTGCCACATTCCAAGGTGCCGTTAATTTTGATGTTAATAGTGAAATTAATATTGGAACTGGCGTCACTATACTTGGTAATAACTTACATGTAACTGGTATTGTTTCTGCATTAAAATTTATCGGTGATGGTTCTGGTATTACGAATCTCCCCGGTATTAACACCATTGGTTCTTCAAATCTTACTGACGTTAATGTTTCCGGAACAACCACGACTACTCAGTTAAGAATTAGTGGTATTGGAACTGCAGAAAAATTCTTTGTCAGCACTGGCGGATTTGAAGTTGATGGTCAATCAGATCTTGATGAACTGGTTGTTGCCGGTGTATCAACCTTTAGTGCAAATACTTTTATCAATGCAGACCTTTCTGTCTCCGGAGACATTGGTGCATCAGGAATTATTACTGCCACAGGAATCAATCTAGTTGCCGGTAGTGGACTTGATGTTGGTGCCGTTGGTGTCCTGACTGCACTTTCAGTAGATGTCAGCACTGGTGGTATTGATGTAGATGGACAGGCAACCTTAGATGAAGTTGTAGTTGCTGGTGTTGCCACATTCAGTGCTCTTGCAGATGTTAATAATAGATTAGATGTTGCTGGTGGTGCTAATATTGATCAGTTAAATGTTGCTGGTATTGCATCCTTCACTCAGTTAGATGTGAGCACTGGTGGTATTGATGTAGATGGTCAGGCAACCTTAGATGAAGTCGTTGTTTCCGGTGCTTCAACATTTACTGGTGCTGTTAAAATTGATGGAGCATTAGACATTGGTGTTGCCGGTGTTGATGTAGAGGGACTTACCAACTTAGATGAATTGATTGTTGCCGGTGTATCTACATTTACTGGTGCTGTAGATATTAATGCCGGACTTGATGTTGATGGACAGGCAACTTTAGATGAAGTTGTAGTTGCCGGTGTATCAACCTTCTCTGCTAAGGCAGTATTCAATACTGCATACCCATCCATAGATGCCGATAATGAAATTCAAGTTGGCACTGCTATTCAATTAGGTAAAGCAGGTGTTGTCACTGCCACGACTTTTGTTGGTAATGTAACTGGTAATGTAACTGGAGATGTAACTGGAACTGCATCAAATGCATCAGGTGCTACTGGTGATTTTTCTATAGCAGATAAGATTGTTCATACTGGTGATACTAATACTGCATTAAGATTCCCTGCTGCTGATACATTCACTGTAGAGACTGGTGGTGCCGAAGCACTTCGCGTAAATTCTAGTCAGAATGTCAATTTCTTAGGAAGTCTTGTTAATGTTAATGCGACTGGTGTTTCATCATTCGTTCAACTTGATGTCAGCACTGGTGGTCTCGATGTTGATGGACAAACCGACCTTGATGAACTTCAGGTTGCTGGTGTCTCTACATTCTCTGCTAAGGCAGTATTCAATACCGCATATCCGTCCATAGATGCTGATAATGAAATCCAAGTTGGCACTGCAATTCAACTGGGTAAAGCAGGTGTAATTACTGCAACATCATTCAGTGGTTCTGGTGCTAACCTGACTGGTATTGCCGCAACGGATCATGTATCCACATTTGATTTGGTTGTTGCCGGTGTCTCCACATTTGTAGGTGTTGTTACAACTTTAAGTGATACTTTTCTTGGTGGTCAGTTAAATATTCTCGACTCCGATGATGGTGGTAAATTATATCTTGGTGCCTCCAACGACTTACAAATTTATCATACCAATTCAGGCACCAGCAATATTATTCACAAAAATAGTAATAATAGTTTATTTATTAAGGGAATAACGATTGATTTTAGAACCTCAGTTTTGAATCATCATATGTTGGATATGACTCAAAATGGTCCAGTAAATCTTTACTATGCAAACTCCAAGAAACTTGAAACTACTAGTACCGGTGTAGTTGTAACTGGAGACATTGGTGCAACAGGAATCATCACTGCCACTGGAATGGTTCTGGTTGCTGGTAGTGGACTTGATGTTGGTGCAGTCGGTGTTCTGACCGCGCTTTCACTTGACATTAGTACTGGTGGCATTGATGTTGATGGGCAATCGAATCTGGATGAAGTTGCCATTGCCGGTGTCTCCACATTTAGTAATGATATAACCTTCACTGGTGCAAGTTACAATGCAGTATGGGATAAGTCCGATAATGCACTTGAGTTTGCTGAAAATGCTGCAGCAAAATTTGGTGAAGACGCAGATTTAGAAATATATCATGCTACTCATAGTTACATTAAGAATAAGACCGGATCAACCGCCGAAATAAGGATTGGGGCTGAGACTATTAGGATCGGAAACGTTTCTTCCACTGAGACTTATTTAAAGGGTGAAGAAAACGGGGCAGTAGAACTTTACCACGACAATTCCAAGAAATTTGAAACCACTAGTGGTGGTGCTACAGTTACAGGAACACTAACCGCAACCACATTTAGTGGTTCTGGTGCTTCACTGACTAATGTTGATGCTGCCACTTTGGATGGTGTTGACTCTACTTCCTTCCTCCGCAGTGACGCTGCCGATATCAAGACTTCTGGTAACCTGACGTTCAACAATAATATTAGAGCGAACTTCGGTACGAATAATGACCTGGAAATTTATCACAGTTCTGCCAACGCTACTATTAGAAATAACACTGGTAGCTTATACCTTCGGACGTATGCCGACAACGAACGTGTCCATATTCAGTCTGACGATAGTTCTGGTGGTATAACTGATTATTTCCTTGCCGATGGTAATAGTGGTGAAGCTTCACTTCATTTCTACGGTGCTAAAAAACTTGCCACCAATACTGGTGGAATAGATGTTACTGGTGGTGTTAATGCCTCTGGTGTTGTAACTGCCACCTCATTCTCTGGTGATGGTTCTGCACTGACTGGTATTGGTGGTACAGAAAATGTTTCTACAAAAGGTTTAGTTGTTGCCGGTGTATCTACATTTATTGGAAATGCAAGATATGAAACTTTATCTGGCAGCGGTTGCATCGTATTCAACAGTTCAAGTGGTTCTGGTGGTATATTGGAGGATAGTGCAAATCACACACTTTCCAGTGATACTTTAACCACGGTTAATATAGTAGCCCAAGGTAATATAACGGTTGCAGATAAACTTATTCATAGAAGTGATGATAATACTACTATTAGATTTCCTGCTAATGATACAATTGCAGCAGAAACTGCTGGTGTTGAAAGACTTCGTATAAATTCTGTTGGTGATATTCAGATTGCTGGAATTGTAACTGCAACGGGACTAGCACTGGTTGCAGGTAGTGGACTTGATGCTGGTGCCACTGGTATTGTAACTGCTGTCGGAGCAGAATTTAATGGCACATCTCACATCAAACTTCCTGCTGGTAGTACCGGACAAAGACCAGGTTCTCCTACTGCAGGTGATCTGAGATATAATAGTGATGATGGTGCATTTGAAGGATACACCGACTCTTGGGGTGCTATTGGTGGCGGAATTGCAGAGGTTGATACAAATGTATCAAGCACCAGTGCGGTCGGTGTTGGTTCTTTCGCAACTGCATCCTTCCGTTCTGCAGAAGTTGTCGCACAAATCTCTCAGGTTAATGTGGGTGCCGGTGTTGCCGATTATCAGGTTGGTAAATACTTAATGATACATGATGGCACAACGGTGACGGTCATTGAACAAGCAGCAGTCTCAACCGGAGATTCGATGATTGGATCATTTGATGGTGCAATTAATGGTTCAAATGCCGAATTGAGAGTCACCATGGTAAGTTCTGGAATTGCAACGGTCACCACTAAGATATCAACCGTAACTGTATAGGTAATATAATATGCCTGCTATTCGTTCTGGTTTTGGATCAGACTTTGTTCTCAAAAATGAAAAGATTGGTATAGGGTCAACAACACCGACTAGTGTTTTTGATGTTGATGGAGCAATCAAAGGTAATCTTTCTATTGCCGGAGTTGCAACACTCACATCTTATGGTGGTTTTATTGCACAGAATCAGCACATTAATAAGGCATCATCAATTGGTTTTGGAACCGTTGGTCTTCAGACTGGTGTTGGTATAATAACGTCAGTTCAATACTATGAAACCGAGACAGGATTCACTGACCTAGGTGGTGTTCATCACGGAGATGATCAATATTACAATACACTCTCTGAAGATCTCGTGATTGATGAGGGTCAGATTTTAAATATTACCAGCATTGATATGGTTGGTTTTACAACCATCGGTGAGTATGACCCGCACTCTCATCAATCACATGTATGTCTAGGATCACTTGAAGAAGTATCAGTCACAAATCATTTCTCTGTTCCTTGTGGTGGAAGTAATGATAGAAAAGATAATCCAATAGAAGGAACCGTAAGATTTAATGATGACCTGAATACACTTGAGTTCTTCAATGGAAATGAGTGGAGACAATTCACTTATAATCAAGGACAAAGTGGTCGTGGTGTTCTTACTGGTGGTTCTCCGGTTGGTGAGCAGAGAATGGAGTATTTTAATCTACACACTCTCGGAAACTCACAATTCTTTGGTGATACAGTGCATAATGGTAGATATATTCATGGATGTTGTGGTTCAGAAACTCGTGGATTAATTGGTGGTGGATATGATGGTGGTGAAGGTGATGATTCACAAAGTGATATTGAATATTTTACTATTGCTTCTGCTGGAAATTCGATTGACTTTGGTGATTTAGATGCACAACACTTTAGAAACTGTGCGGCATGTTCTAGTTCAACAAGAGGATTATTCTTTGGTGGTGGACATCCATCATATTACAATACGATTGAGTATGTTGAAATCAATACTCTTGGGAATGCATTAGACTTTGGTGATCAAACGACATCGGCAGCAACAAAGTCAGCGTTTTCCTCACCAACTCGTGGATTCTCCTATGGTGGGTTTCCTGGGTATTCTCCTGTAATTGATGTGGTTACAATATCATCAAAAGGAAATGCAACTAAATTTGGTGAGATGGACAGAAATCAGCAATCCGCTGCTGGTTGTTCTAACAGTGTAAGAGGAATATTTGCTGGAGGATACCACCCAGATTCAAACTTCAATAAGATAATTAACTATATTACAATGGCATCAAGTGGAAATGCAATAAGATTTGGTGATTTGTCTGTAGGGAGAAATCATCCAGGTGGTATGGCAACACAAACAAGGGCAGTATTTTGTGGTGGTTTAATTTCTTCTCCAAATACAAGTACGAATTTAATAGATTATGTAAATATTTCATCTACGGGTAATGCAGTTGATTTTGGGGATATAATACAACCAACACAGCGACAAAGAGGAACAACAGACTCTCATGGCGGACTAGGAGGTTTCTAAAATGGCAAATATAAGACGCGAGTTTGGTGATGACCTAACACTTAAGAATGGTAAACTTGGAATCAATACCATCACTGCACAAGAGAAAGTTGACGTAGTTGGTGTCGTCAAGGGACAAGACCTTTATGCCACTGGTGTATCATCTTTGACTGCCTATGAAGGATTCCTAAGAGCAGACAATCAGATTGTAGAGAACACCACACTTGAGTTTGGTCAGGGTCTTAAGTCATCATTGTCTGGTGAGATTATTGTAGGAACTGGTGTCACAGTCACGATTGGTGTTGTGGGTCTTGGAACGACATCGGTTGGTGTTGGAACTCATACTATACAGAATAACATTGACACCACAGATATTAATCTTGCAGGTGGAAGTCAGATTGAGTGTCTAAAAGTTTATAATACTTTCACACCTCCAAACGGCGGAACAAATGAGAGACCATATGCACCAAAACCGGGAGAGTTATATTATAACTATGACTTCAAGACCATTGAGTTCTTTGATGGTAATGGTTGGAGACAGGTAGATAATACAACCAGAAGTGGTCGTGCGGTGTCTTTCGGAGGACTAGTAAATCCCAGTGTTACTGTTGTAAAAACTATAGGGTATTGGAACATTCATACTCTTGGAAACGCACAAAACTTTGGAGAGGCAACGCTTAATACAAGAATGAATGCAGCTTGTAGTAATGGATCTAGAGGTCTTTTTGCCGGAGCATTCCCTGCAAATCAAGAAACAATAGAGTATGTTACAATACCATCAGAAGGAAACTCAATTGATTTTGGCGATTTAAGTGAAGATAGAGGTGATGTGCAAATGGGATCTGCATCTTCTTCAACAAGAGGGATATGGGCAGGTGGATCACAAGAAGAGAATATAATTGATTATGTAGAAATGGCAACACTTGGAGATGCACTGGACTTTGGTGATTTAACACAAGGAAGAAGAAATCTTGGTGGTTTTAGTTCTCCAACAAGAGGAGTATTTTCATCAGGTGGAGAATCTCCTTCATTTAAAAATAATAATGATTACATAACCATAGCATCAAAAGGTAATGCGATTCTATGGAATGAAATCGTTAGATCGGGATTAAGTGGTAATTGTGCTTCTAATCAAATCAGAGGTGTTTTCGCTGGTGGATATAATACTGTTGATACTATTAAAAGTATGGACTATGTGACTATTGCATCTCTTGGAAATACAATAGAATTTGGTGATTTATCTATTGGAAGACATGGCGCAGCTGCAGCATCCACTCAAACTAGAGTTGCTTTTGCTGGTGGTTTCACCACCTTCCCCGCCAGTTCTTCCTCTGTAGCAATCTCAATGGAATATATAGAAATTGCATCTACAGGGAACGCACTTGATTTTGGCGATTATCTTACCACGATAGCGCAAGCAGGAGCAACATCAGACTCTCACGGTGGTTTAGGAGGTTTCTGATGTCTAATAAATATATGAAAGTTGTAGTATAATGCCAAGTATAAGAATTGGTTTATCCACACAATTTAATCTTGAGAATGAACAGGTCGGAATCGGCACCACAAATCCGACTGCTACCTTAGAAGTTATTGGTAATATTAAAGCAGAAGGTGCTGCCGGTGGTAGTGGAGTATCGACTTTTAGAGAGTATCAAGGTTTTCATCAATCAGAACAAGGGATTGCAAATAATATTGTAATTGATAATCAAACTGGTGGACCTTTCAGTTCTCTTTCTGCTGATCTAGTAATCAGTGGAGAGACAACAATCTCCTCTGGTTCAACAGTAGAGATAGGAAAGACAAAGACACTCACTGTTACTGATAAGTTTGCTGTTCCTCTTGGTGATACAAATAGTAGAGACAGCACACCAGAAGCAGGAACAACTAGATTTAACCAAGACTTCGGAACACTTGAGTTCTTTGATGGAAACAATTGGAAGACAGTAAATTCATATAGTAGAGGTAGTGCTGCTGGTCGTGCCATAATCTCAAGTGGATATGACTCAGGAACAAATTATCTTGCACAATATGATTATATAACAATCTCTACTCTTGGCAACTCTGCATATTTTGGAGATATGCAGAGTACTTTAAGAGAAAAGATGGGGTGTGGATCTGCGATTAGAGCACTCTTTGGGGCAGGTGCATCTCCATCTGGTAGCAATGAAATTGATTATCTAACAATTGCATCTGCGGGTAATGGAATTGATTTTGGAAATCTAACAGATACCAATTATCATAATTCAGCACTTTCTAGTTCTACCAGAGGTATATGGGGAGGAGGATATCGTGGACCTTCCGCAGCTCATACAAATGTAATTGAGTATGTTGAGATATCGACCATAGGTAATGCACTAGATTTTGGTGATCTATCAGGTGATATGGATGCAGGATCAGGTTATGTTGCTTCTTGTGCCTCACCTACTCGGGGAGTATTTTCAGGTGGAACTCACCCAACTTCTCCTGCAGGTGACAACGTTATTAGATCTAGCGAAAGTATTACTATTGCATCAAAAGGAAATTCCACTAGATTTGGAGATTTGACTGCAAAACACCAGAGACCATCTGCAGCATCAAATACAGTCAGAGGACTTATTTTTAGTGGTCGTGATGATGTCCCAGATATAAGTGCTATTGATATGTCATCGGGTGGAGTTGCAGTTTATTTTGGTGAACTTGCCACCGCAGACTACTCTGGTTTTTCTGCTTGTAATAATGTAAGAGCAGTTCATGGAGGGGGTGATGGAGGTCCAAGAACTAACCGTATTGAATATGTGTCAATACCAACTGGTGGAAATGCACTAGAATTTGGTGATATGAGTTATCAAAGCGGAAATAGTTTTCTTGGTTCAACATCAGACTCACACGGCGGACTAGGAGGTTTCTAAAATGGCAAACTTAAGAGTAGATAAGATTACAAGCACAGAAACCTTTGAGACGACTGGTTCAGTTCAGTTTGATGGGACTGGGGATTATTTAAGTATCCCCAATAATGCCGATTTTAGATTAAATGCCACAGCAGAAGATTTTACGATTGAATGTTGGGCATTATGTAATTCTTCAGGAACACAATATATTGCTGGATTCTACAATTTTGGTGATAGTAGAAGAAGTTGGATTTTATACTTTTCTAATAGAATTCCGAGATTTACTTTTTCTAATGATGGTAGTGCTACTTTTGGTATATCAGGTAATGAAGTGCCACAAAGTCAGTGGGTGCATGTATCTGTAGTTAAAAAAGACAGTATAATAACAATATATCAAAATGGTAAAAAAACTGATGAAAGTTTATATAGTGGTACTTTTTTAAGCGTAAGTGCAGATGAATTTAGAATAGGATGTGACTGGGAATCACCATCTAGATTTTGGGATGGTCACATTTCTAACCTCCGTATAGTCAAAGGCAAAGCACTCTACACATCAAACTTCAAGCCTCCAATGAGAGAACTTGAAGTTGTTCCGGGAACTGTTCTTCTTGCTTGCCAATCAAAGACTGATGCAACACTTGAAAAGACTGGTAAGACTATCACAGTCAATGGAAATGCAGTTGCAAATGAACTCACTCCTGGTCTTTTAACACCCATTGTGAAGTCTGGTGGTGGTAGTGCAATCACTGGGTCTGTTGAGTTTACATCTACTAGTGATGCCCTTGTGCTTTCTGCAGGAACAGACTTTGCATACGGAACAGGAGATTTTACAATAGAGGCATGGATACAACCACAAGGAATTAATGGAGGAGAGACAAAAGCAATATTTACTCAAACTCAATCTGGCAATGATTACATTGTTTTTAAAGTTGATAGTGACAAAGCAATTAAAGCAACATTTGGATCAACCACAGTATCTGGAGGAACCGTAGAGGTTGGGTCATGGCATCATGTTGCAGTGACTCGTGCGTCAAATACTGTTAAAATTTTTGTAAATGGAGTTGCATCCGCAGGAACAACTGTATCCACTGACTTTAGTGATACGACAAGAAATCCAACTATTGGACAATACACTCATACCTATGGGAATATTGAATATTATGGTTTCATCTCAAACCTCCGTGTAAATAAAGGAACTGCACTCTATACAGACAACTTCATTCCACCAACCAGAGAACTCAAAAGAGTTCCAGGCACTGTTCTTTTATGTTGTCAGGATTCTAATGATCCAACACAAGAGGCAACCGGAAAAACTATTTCACTTAATGGAATTTATACGTATGATACAGTTGTTAATTCTGGTATAACAACAGCACCGGGACCATCAAACTTCACACCACAAGTCGGTGATGATAGACAAGTAACCTTTGAGGGTGTCACCAAAGTAAACTCAAATGCTTATTTCTATCTCCCAACTGGTAATACAGAATCAAGAGAAGCAACCGGAACTTATAATGCAGGAACTCGTGGTGTTATTGCTGGAGGTTATCGTGATCCTGCCATATCGAATATTATTGAGTATATTGGGATTGCATCTAAGGGAAATAGTAAAGATTTTGGTGACTTAACTTCCGCAAGAAGAGGTATGAGTGGTTTTGCATCAAATACAAGAGGCATATTTGCGGGTGGTAATCCTAATTCATCACCAAATTTAGATAATAAGATTGATTATATTACTATTGCAACAACAGGAAACGCAAAGGACTTTGGTGATTGCGTTACTAAAACGAGAGAGGGCGGTGCAGCAGGAAACCAAACCAGAGGAATTCTTCACGCTGCAGAAGGACCATCAAGTACTACTGCAACAAATTCCCTACAATATGTTACGATTCAAACATCAGGAAATGCAATTGACTTTGGAGATTTAACTTTTGCCAGAACCGGTGGTTCAGGACAAGCGAGTTCTCCAACTCGTGGTATTTTCTTTGGAGGTTATTTTCCTTCATCTCCAAATCGTACTAATACAATTGATTATGTAACCATTGCAACGACATCAAATGCGATAGATTTTGGTGACATGATAGGGGGAGGAAACTCAGGAGAGTCATTCTATGCAGTATGTTCCAATTCAACTCGTGCAATAAGAGCCGGAGGTGTAGGTCTTGCTGGAAACGTAAACCGAATTGACTATATAACAATCGCAACACTAGGAGATGCACAAGATTTTGGTGATTTAAGTACAGGCAGAGCAGCACAAGAGCCAATAGGATCATGTGCTTCTTCAACTCGTGGAGTCATTGCTGGTGGATTCGATAGTCCTGCTTTCTTAAATATAATTGACTATGTAACTATCCAATCTACAGGAAATGCACAAGATTTTGGTGACACAATTACTCCGGGTAGTGGCGGAGCTGGATTTTCCAATGGTCATGGCGGTCTTGGATAAATAATGACAGAGGTAGTGTAACATGTCAGCAGAGATTCCAGCAGGTGCAATGAGATTTAACTCCGACTCACAGAAGTTGGAGTATTGGAATGGCTCGGCATGGTTTCAGGTTCATACTGCAACACCAAATCTTGCAAGTGCTGGTGATCCAACTCCTGGTGCTCGTGGATTTTTTGCTGGTGGTCTTGCACCCGGAAACTATCAAATATACATAGATGGTATTAATATCGCATCAACGGGAAGTGAGTTTGATTTTGGTGATTTAAACGTTGCGGCATTTGGTGCCTCAGCGTGTGCATCAAGCACTAGAGCACTTCAGGGAATGAAGGAGGCATCATCAGGAGGTTATAGCGCACAGGTAGATGCCTGGGAGATAGCATCATTAGGACAAGTATTTGATTTTGGAGACTTATCACAGGCAAAAAGATCTGGTGGTTCAGGTGGAAATCAAACCAGAGGATTATTTTTTGGGGGACAACCTGGTGGTGGATCAGTTGCAACTACAAATCTATTCACTATTGCAAGCACAGGTAGCAGACAAGATTTTGGCAATATGAGCACCACTCTTGCAGAGGGATTTGCAAGTGGTATAAGCAGTCCCACAAGAACTATCGCGGCAGGTGGGGGAAGTTCTAAAGCATCAATTTATGCCACTATTCCAACTACTGGAACTTGGCAAGATTTTGGAGATGCACTTACTGGTGGAGGACAGGGTTCAGATGGTGGATGTTCATTTGCAACTCGTGGATTATTTGGAGGAGTTAATGTACCAGGAAGTGTAACTAATGACATAGAATATATTACGATTGCATCATTAGGAAAATTTGTAAATTTTGGAGACTTATCGCAGACAAGACGTGCAACCGGTGCATGTAGTAGTAAGACACGGGGAGTATGGGGTGGTGGGGCTACTCCATCTTATGTAAGTACGATAGATTATGTAGAAATTACAACTTTTGGAAATGCTGTAGATTTTGGAGACTTGGCTCGTAATGTGCAAACAGCGGGTGGAACATCTAATGCTCACGGAGGTCTATAATGGGAATATTACGCACCGATAAAATTTCAGGGTTAGAAACACCTACACCAGTCACAGGGTCTGTGAGTTTTGATGGGACTGGGGATTACTTAGCAGTTACTCCAATTAATAATTCTTTTGTTAATTGGTGGCAATCTGATTTCACCATTGAAGCATGGATATATGCTGATAGTTATGCTGATTGGTGGTTTAATGATGCCGGAGCTGGAAGCGATATTCCAGCTATGGTTGGTCATTTTGAACATGATGGTGCTACCAATTATTGGTCTTTCGGTCCAGTTAGTGATAATACTGTAAAATTTTATTATTGGAAAGGAAGTCAAAATCATACTTTTGTTACATCCGATAAAGTCGTTGTTGGAGAATGGTCACACATTGCAATGACATATAGTGTTGCAAATGGTGCAAAATTATTCATCAATGGGAGAGGAACTGATTATATTTCGTTGAGTGGAACACCCCAAGCAGATATTTCTGCAGCAGAATTTAACGTAGGTCAATACAACAGTGAAAGTATTACCGGATATGTATCCAACTTAAGAATTCTCAATGGAACCGCACTTTACACATCAGACTTCACACCACCAACACATGCATTAGAAGTTATTGGTGATACTGTATTACTCTGTTGCAATAACCCAGACTCTGCAGCTGCAGATGGAACAGGAAAGACTATCACTGCCAATGGAAATGCAGCAGCATCAACATTCTCTCCAGGACTCACCAGAGACTTCACATACGGCACAGAGTTTCAGGGTGTCACAACATTTGATACACAAGGATATTTTGTTCCACCATCAGGCACGACAGAACAAAGAGGCAGAGGTCGTGGATTGTTTGGTGGTGGGAATGCCAACCCCGGATCTCAGAAAAACACGATTGATTTTATTCAAATTCAAACTCAAGGTAATGCATTAGATTTTGGTGATTTGACTAGTATTAGGGAAAGATTGGCTGGTGCCGCAGGTGCAATTAGAGGGTTGTTTGCTGGTGGACAGGTTTCTCCAACAACTAATGTCATTGAGTTTGTGACTATTTCAACAACAAGTAATGCAACTGACTTTGGTGATTTGACTACAACAAGAATGGATGTCGGTGGTGCATCAAATACCACCAGGGCTGTCTTTTTTGCGGGGGGAACTCCGGGAAGTAATAGTAATATAATTGATTTTGTGACTATTGCATCAATAGGGAATGCACAAGACTTTGGCGATTTAACTGATGAGAGTTCGAAAGGATGTGGATGCGGATCTCCAACCAGAGGTATTATTTTCATTGGCACCACAGTTCAGTATATTACATGGGCAACAACTGGAAACGCACAAGATTTTGGTGATACTACAATTACTAATACCTCAAGAATGGCACTTTCCGATTCAACAAGAGGTATAGTTGCTGGAGGGTATGCATCTCCATCTAAATCAAATGTTATTGAGTATATAACAATTGCAACTCTTGGAAATGCACAAGATTTTGGCGACTTAACCAATGGAGCATATGAACCGGAAGGTGCATCAAGTAATTCAATAAGAGGTGTTCTTGCATTAGGAGATGTGCTTGTGGTAGATGAAACAAATGCTATAGATTATATAACAATACAGACCACAGGAAATGCAAGAGACTTCGGTGATTTAACTCAACGCATAAAACAAGGTGCTGCATGTTCAGACTCTCACGGTGGTCTCTCATAAATATGTTAGAGGTATAAAGATATGAGTCTCCCCCCATCAGAAGTGCCACAAGGTGCAATTAGATTTAATACCGACTCCCAGAGGCTAGAGTTTTATGCTCAGGGAGAATGGTGGGTGATGTCTACTGATACTCCTAATCTTGGAACCAGTGGTGATTCAACTCCTGGAACTCGTGGATTATTGGCGGGTGGATATGTTGCTCCTGCAAGCAAAGATATAATAGATTATATAAACATTGCATCAACAGGAAATGCAATTGATTTTGGCAATTTAACTGAAGCAAGACGAGAAAGTGCTGGATTTTCAAATAGAACCAGAGCACTATGGGCAGGTAATGCAGTTCCTCTTGGATCGAATGCAATTGATTTTGTAACAATATCATCAACAGGAAATGCAGCTGATTATGGTGATTTGTTGTCGGCAACAAGTAATTGTCAGGGATTTGCACCACTTGCAAATGCAACTCGTGGAATATTTGCTGGTGGAACAACTGGAACAAGACAAGATATTATTCAATATACTACAATAGATACGAATGGAAATACTATTGATTTTGGAAATTTGACGGCAGCAACTAGTTCCCCAGCTGGAGCAGCAAGTCCTACTCGTGGTCTAGTCATGGGAGGGACAGCACCAGGTGATACAAATACAATTACTTTTGTCACTATTTCAACTCTTGGAAACTCAGCAGACTTTGGTGATTTAACAATTGTAGATCACAGTGGTGGTGCATCATCTAATGCAGTAAGGGCATTATATTTTAGAAGAGGCGCGGAAGATATAAATTATCTTACTATTGCAACTTTAGGTAATGCATTAGATTTTGGTGATCTAACAGTTGCAACAAATCATTATTCTGGAGGATCTCCATCATCATCAACTCGTGCATGTTATGGTGGTGGAGGATTTCCATCTACAACTGATACAATTGAATATGTGCAGATTATGACCACAGGAAATTCTGTTGATTTTGGAAATCTAACTGTTGCTAGAAGTCTAATGATGAGAGGAAACTGCTCTAACGGTCACGGAGGATTATAAGTCATGGCAAATTTAAGAGTCAATAAGATTGCAGCAGTTGGAGTATCCACCGAGAACACAGGGTCAGTATTTTTTGATGGGGTTCAGGATCATTTGAGTATTGCTGATAGTGATGACTTTAGTTTTGGTAGTGGAGACTTTACAATAGAAGGATTTATTTATCCAACTGGAATACCTCAGGGTTCATATGCAACACTTGTTACTCCTGGATATTCGCTACAGACATACTTTATGAGTTCAAATTCTTTGTCATTATATGTGAGTAGCAATGGTGGTAGTTATGATATGATTTCTACTGCCAATGCAACTGGAACAGACAGTATATTTCAAAATGAATGGAGTCATTTTGCTCTTACTAGAAGTAGTAATACTTTTAGATATTTTATAAATGGTATAGAGAAATACACCAATACTGTATCGGGAACAATATATAATGATCTAACTCCTTTAGGAATTGGAGACTATACACCCGCGCCAGCCACATATGAATTCCAAGGATATATGTCCAACATTCGTATTTGTAAGGGACATGCAGTTTATACAGAAAACTTTACAGTTCCAACCAGAGAACTAGAAGTTCACCCAGAAACTGTTTTCCTTGGGTTGTATGATGGAGAGAATATTTTTGCAGAAAAAACAGGAAAGGTCATTGTAGCACATGGTGATCGCACAAGTTCTCCAACACCCACAGCAACTGATAGTCCCATTGGTATTACAACATTCAATCCAGGACTGACAAGAAATGTTGATCCTACTGCTGGTCCAACATTCCAAGGTGGAGCAGGATTTGTCTCACAGAACTGGTTAACACTACCAAAGGGAACGACAGAAGAAAGATTTCCGAATTTTGCTACCAATGCTGTTAGTGATGGTAGTGCCCGTGGTGTTTTTGGTGGTGGCGATCCTCATGTTAATACCATTGAGTATATTACTATTGCAACCCTTGGGAATGGCACAGATTTTGGTGATTTGACTCGACAGTCTGGTGCTTTAGATGGTAATGGTTGTGCATCAAAAACAAGGGGTATAATTGCTGGAGGAAATATAGCACCATCTACCAGCTCAGCGACAAATATAATAGATTACATTACCATTACATCAACAGGAGATGCAACAAATTTTGGTGATTTGACCCAAGCAAGGCAGCAAGCTGCTGGTATTTCTAATTCAACTCGTGCAGTGTTTGCTGGAGGATATTTTCCAAGCACATTCAATGTTATTGATTATGTAACAATTGCAACCACTGGTGATGCCACAGATTATGGCGATCTAATACAAGGTTTATATGCATCGGCAAGAGGAGCAAGTCCTGTCAGAGGGGTAATCGCTGGTTCAAATTCGGGTGGTGCTGAAAACAGCATAGTATATGTAACCATTGCAACAACTGGAAATGCAAAAGACTTTGGTGATTTAAGCGAATCTAGATTTAGATTGTCAGGGTGTTCAAATTCGACAAGATCCGTATTTGGTGGGGGAATCACCCCTAGTAATACACAGACAATTGAATTTATCACAATATCAACATCTGGAAATGGGCAGGATTTTGGTGATTTATACAAACATAACCAAAGAGGAAACACTGCCTCATCATCAACTCGTGGAATATTTGCTGGTGGAAGTCAACCATCCTCTGCTGGTAATGTAATTCAATATATTGCAATCCCAACCACCGGAAATTCAATTGATTTTGGTGATCTGGTTTACGATGAGAATGGTTTATTTGGATTATCAAATGCTCATGGTGGTCTTGGATAAATATCGATAGAGGTATAAAAATATGAGTAATCTTCCCCCATCAGGTGAAATCCCAAGAGGCGCAATACGATTTAATACTGATAGTAATAAACCAGAACTCTGGGATGGCTCACAGTGGGCAGAGTTTCAGTTAAGCACACCAAACCTTGGTAGAAGTGTTGATACTCAACCTGGTGCCCGTGGTGTATGGGCGGGAGGACTTAATCCTGGTGCTGGTGGATACCTGGATATAATTGATTATGCAAATATTTCATCTACTGGAAATGCGACTGACTTTGGTAATTTAACTGGTGGTCGTGGTATGTTGAGTGGTTTAGCATCAAACACTCGTGCAGTTTTTATGGGTGGATATACTCCACCAAGACTTGATACTATTGACTATATCACCATTGCTTCAACAGGAGATGCAATAGATTTTGGTGATCTAATAGACCCAACAGCAAGAGCAGGAACAGTTTCCAATCAAACAAGGGGTATAATTGCTGGTGGAGATGGTAATTCACCTTTGACTGGTGGTATTGATACAATTAATTATATTACGATTGCATCAAAAGGAGGATCAAAAGACTTTGGCAATCTAATTGGTGCATCAAAATACCACAGTTCTGTAGCATCTCCTGTTCGTGGTGTTTTTGCCGGTGGTCAAAATCCAGGAATTCAAAGTTTAATTCAATTTATAACAATACCGACACTTGGATCTGCACAAAATTTTGGAGATTTGTCTGCAAATAGAGCCGCAATGGGAACTGGTGCTTCCAATTCAACTAGGGGATTATTCTTTGGTGGAAGTCAACCAGCCGCTGTAAATACGATAGAATATATTACAATTGCAACCACAGGAAATTCAACAAACTTTGGTGATTTAACTACGGTTAAGGATACCAGTGCTGGATGCTCATCACCAACAAGAGGCGTTAATGGTGGAGGAAGTGATCCTGGATATTCTAATATCATTGATTATGTAACTATTTCAACACAAGGAGATGCTGTTGACTTTGGTGATTTAACAGTTGCAAGAAACAATATTGCTGCTTGCTCCAACGCTCACGGAGGGTTGTAAAAACCGACTTCTTATAGTATAATAAATATGGTAGTTATTACACTATAGATTGAACTGATATGAATGAAGAAAGTTCTGCTATTACTTCGGTAGATATTACACCTGGTTCAGAGATTTCTGTCACAACGCTCAAGAGTGACCTTGCACAACTTGCAACTGGTCCTCTGCCGCAAGAATACACAGGAATGTTGACTCATATTGAGGAAACATTACCTGCAACTAAACTTGCTTGTGACAACTTCTACAAGTCACACTCACAGATGATGACTGTGACTTTGGACATCACTGACCTGACACCTATCCGTAGCATCAAGCATACTCTTGCCGCGATTGAAAGAACAAAGAGTGCCCTTGCAGAGGCACAAATCAATCGCCGTAAGAATGACATTAAAATCCGTAAGAAGCAACGTGAGATTGATGCTGAAAAGGATGATTTAGATCGTGAAGAACTTGAGATTGAGATGATCGAACTCATGAATAACAACATGAACATTGAGAACTCAATGAAGGGTGCCATCCGTAAGATGTCCTTCCTGATGACTCAGTATCGTTCTGTTCTAGATCACATTGGCAAAGACCATATTACAGAAGAAGATTATGAGCGTGAAGAGAAGCGTTATCATGTAATGACCTGCCTGAAGCAAGCATTGAACTCTGCCCGTCCTCGTGGTGGTGTGATTGATGAAGGAAACTCTATCTATCTGTTTGATATTGGTGTCAATGTTTCACATGCACAAGCAGAAGTCTTCAACTATCTGAAGATGGAGAACGAACTGATTGCAAATGGTCAGGCACCTTCACATGAGATGACTGTTGAGTGGCTTGAAAAGTGTGCAGATAAGTTTGAGAATTGTTCAGAACGCTTTGCAGAAAGTCGTGGATTTAAGATTCTTGATGAGAAGTCTCTTGCAATACCAAACTATGCTGTTCTTCCAGAATCTAAAGTAGATGAAGAGTATGCTAAACTGAAAGCATCTGTAGAAGAGTGATATGGATTTGCATCTTGTGATTGGAACCCCCATGTATGGGGGTATGTGTACAAGTGAATATACAGATTCATTACTTAAACTCTCTGAGTCTTGCAATAAATCTGGTGTCAAACTCACTACCATCTTTCTTGGTAATGAGTCATTGATTCAGCGTGGGCGTAATACTATTGCTCACCACTTTATGAATCTACCTGATGCAACTCATCTTCTATTCATTGATGCGGATATTAAATTCCGTGTTGAGGATATTGTAAAGATGATTCAGGCAGATAAGGAACTAATCATTGGACCTGTTGCACTGAAAGGATATAACTGGGAAGAGATTCGTCAGGCAGCACTTGCCGGTGATGATGATATTGGACGCACTGGTGGAGTCTTTAATATCAATACACTTCCTGGTATTGAGATGGAGAATGAAGAAACTCCATTTGAGATTGAACATGGTGGCAATGCATTCATGATGATCCGTCGTGATTGTTTGCAGGCACTAGAACCACAAACTCCGATATATACTAATGGTGGGAGATCATTACCAGACGGAGTAGAAATCAAAGACTACTTCCGTGTTGAGATAAATAAAGATACAAATCATTTGTTATCGGAAGATTATTTCTTCTGTCATTCTTATAGGCAGATTGGTGGCAAAGTCTGGTGTGCTCCTTGGGTGGAGACCGGACACTTTGGTTCACATCTCTTCAATGGTAAATACTCTAGGAACAATTAACAACAATGGCATATCCTCTCATTAAATATACATTAACCATTCATGGTAAGCAACCTGAGTGGTTATGCACGGACTCCAGAGCATTCAAAGGTCAACATAGTGTAAGTGCAAATAAGGCAGGCAAACTTCCTCGTTTTGGTGCTCCACAAGACACCATTTATTTGGGTATGGGATGTGGTGATGTAGATTCTGACGGAACTCCTGATGGTTATGTTGGTTCTATTGCAAGCAAGGCAGACCTTCAAACTTATATTACAACTGTTGGAACTACGAATGACTATAAAGTTCTAACTGATACGGTCACTGGTGTTCAGACTTCAATTACTACTGGCACTGATGATGCATGGTTCACGGGAGTAGGACTTTCTACAACCACGACCGATAAGGTTACGTTCTCTGGAACCGGAAATGTTGTAGAGGTCAAGACTGCCACATCAACATCAAGAACTATTGTGACAACTGATGGTGCAGAATCTAGAACCGATACTATAACGACAACTGATACTACAACCTTTGAGACTGCATACGATTATGCAGCAGAGGCAACAAGACTCTGGGATATTTACGAGGCAGTCAACTCCTAAACCAAATTCAACTTTTATTTCCAAAAATTGCCGTAAAAAAATCCCGGCAATTTTTTGACCTGTAGGGTTTTTCAAAAATTATGAAATTTCATTTTGATTGCGGACTCCCACGTTCGGGATCTACGCTTCTGACGGCAATATTAAACCAAAATCCTCAAATACATGCGGGAACACTATCTCCTGTATTTGAGGTTATGTATTATACGGACGATATACTTAAAGGGGAGCAGGCACAGGCATTTCCCAAACCGGATATATTTCGTAAAATGGTACGTGATGGGATTATCACTTATTATTGTAATAGAGACGAACCTATTATTATTGACAAATGTCGTGCATGGCCAGCACACATTGACATGTTAAAAAAGTACGTAACAGATGATCCTAGGATTATTTGCACTGTTCGTAATCCACTAGATATATTGGCATCTTTCATTACATTGTTTCATAAGGATGGAGGATTCAATTTTATTGATAAGGCAATGCTCAAGCAAGGATTGTTTATCACTGATGATAGTCGGTGTGAGTTTATGATGAATCCTGGTGGAATTGTATGGGAAAGTATGAATGCACTTGCAACCGCATTTCGTCAAAATCAGACAAAACACATTCATTTTGTGCAATATGATGATTTGGTAAATGACCCAGAAAAGGCACTACAAGGCATCCACTGGTTTTTGAAGTTAAAACCATATGAGTATAATTTTGATAATATCGTTGCAAAAGACAGAGAAAAAGATAAGGAAGTATATGGTCTTGAGACAATGCACGAAGTCAGACCAAGTATTAAAAAGACTTCAAAACATTACTCAGAAGTGCTCAGTTCATCTGTGATAAATAAGTATATCAATATGGATTTCTGGAACAGATAATACATGTCTGAGATAAGGGTCAACACTTTAGGAAACGAATCAAATACTGGTGGCCCTGTATTATCTGGTATCACGACATTTTCTGGTCAGCAATATTTTATACCCCCAACTGGAACCACGGCACAGAGACCCTCTGATTGCCCTCCTGGGTCTATTCGTTTTAATACTGACTCTGCACACTTAGAGTATTGGAATGGATTAGTATGGTTAGAGTTTGAGGCAAGTAGTGAAGAACTTGGAGATCAAAATAATACAAACTCTACCGGTGGAACAGGACATCGTGGATTATTCATGGGTGGAGGTCCATCCGTTTCAGATACCATAGACTACATAAGTATATCAACACTCGGTAATGCACAAGACTTTGGCAATCTATCTCAAGCAAGATGGACAGGGGGATCCGCAGCATCATCAACTCGTGCCGTAGCTGCTGGAGGTGAGACTGGTTCAATAGTTAATACAATAGATTTTGGTACTTTTGCATCCACTGGAAATTTTTCAGATTTTGGTGATTTGGCTACAGGAATGGGACAAGGTGTTGGTGGAGCATCATCTTCTACAAGAGGTGTCTTTTTTGGAGGAGGAGCTCCATCGAAATCAAATGTAATTCAATATATCAGTATTGCATCAGAAGGAAATTCAGTTGATTATGGTGATTTAAGTTATACTGCAGATGCACAAACAGAGGGAATTTGTGGGTCACCGATTCGTGGAATTGCTGCTGGCGGTAATACTGGTTCAAAAATTAATAATATATCGTATATAACACTAACAACTCTAGGAAATGCAGTAGACTTTGGAGATTTAACACTTGCCAGAGGAACTGCTGGATCGGGATCAAATGCCACAAGAGGTATTTTTGCCGGAGGAGAACCAACCACTAATATTATAGACTTTATTACTATATCAACAACAGGAAATGCACAAGATTTTGGTGATTTACAGACTGCTAGTTTCAGTAGAGCTGGAGTTTCTTCACCAACTCGTGCTTGTTTTGGTGGTGGTGGAACTCCAACTGTTGTCAATACTATTGATTTTATAACTATTCCAACCACAGGAAATGCATCAGATTTTGGTGATTTGACAAGAACTAACAGAGGTATGATGTCTTGCTCTAACGGTCACGGAGGGTTATAATCATGTCAGAATTTAAGGCTTCAGGTTTTAGTGATGAATTTGGTAGTAGCGGTCCAAATATTGTAGGACTTACAACATTTACATCACCATATTATTTCGTTCCACCATCAGGATCAACAGCAGAAAGACCTAGTAGTCCTCCACCAGGGATGTTGAGGTTTAATACTGATATTGGAAGACTTGAAGTATGGAGAAACGACCACTGGGCAACGATACTTGGTGAGTCTCCTAATCTTGGTAATAATAATGTATCAAACTCTGCTGGTGGAACAGGAGTTCGTGCGGTATTTGCAGGTGGATATACACCAACTATAGTTGATACAATAGATTATATTTCCATTTCAACTTTAGGAAATGCACAAGATTTTGGTAATCAAACTTCAGTATATAGAAGTTCTGGTCAGTGTGCATCAAGAACTAGAGGACTTATTGCTGGTGGATATACACCAGGACAAAGAGATGCTATAGAGAAGATTACAATTGCATCAACTGGAAATGCAGTTGATACTGGGGGAGACTTAACTGTAGCTAGGCATAATATAGGTGCATGTTCTAATCAAACAAGGGGTATTTTTAGTGGAGGAGTAAATCCATCTTCACAAGATACTGTTGATTATGTAGAAATTGCATCAGACGGAGATGCTGTTGATTTTGGTAATTTGATAGTAGCAATTCAGGGAACATCAAACTTTGCATCATCTATTCGTGGATTAGCAATGGGTGGAACAGGTGACGCCACCAATGTTATTCAATATGTAACTCTTTCAACAACAGGAAATACACAGGACTTTGGAGATTTGACGGCTGAAGGAAACTGTGCAGGAGCATCCTCAAATGCAACAAGGGGAGTTTATGCAGGGAGAAGTGGCACTAATAATGCGATTGATTTTATGACAATTGCAACCACAGGAAATGCACAAGACTTTGGTGATTTAACTGAAGCAAGAACTGGAACTTCTGCTGCTGCAAGTCCTACAAGAGGAGTATTTGCTGGTGGTCAGAAACCAGGTGGTAAACGTAATACGATTGATTATATTGAATTTGCCACCACTGGAAATGCAACAGATTTTGGAGATTTAACTCAAGCAAGATCATATGGTTATGGTGCAATATCTAATGGTCATGGAGGTTTATAATCATGTCAAGACTTAATGTAAGCAATCTTTTTAACGAGAACGAAGATGGAGCACCAGTAGTATCTGGCATCTCTACATTCTCATCACCAAACTATTTTGTTCCACCATCAGGTTCAACAGCACAGAGACCTTCAAGTCCCGGAGAAGGGATGATAAGGTTTAATACTGATAGTGGTCACCTTGAGTATTACACAGGTGAACTTTGGGTTGATGTGATTACTAATAACAACGAACTTGGAGATCAAAATAATACAAACTCTTCCGGTGGAACAGGAGCTCGTGGATTGTTTGGTGGTGGATATGCTGCACCAGCAAATCAAGATGTAATTGATTATGTTACTATCTCTACTCTTGGAAACGCACAGGACTTTGGAAATCTAACAGTAGCAAGATATGCTGCTGCAGCTAATGCGGATAGAACTAGAGGTTTATGGGGAGGACAAAATCCAACAAATGATGTAATAGATTATGTAACAATTTCGTCAACAGGAAATGCACAAGATTTTGGAAATTTGAGTGTAGGTAGAAGAGGTGCTGGATCCGCTGCTAATTCAACGAGAGCACTATTTGGTGGTGGAGTTGCAAGTCCAACTAAAGTAAATACAATTGATTATGTTACAATTCAATCAACAGGTAATGCAGTTGATTTTGGAGATCTAATTGCAGCAACTAATAATGTTGGAACATGCCAATCACCAGTTCGTGCCATATTTGCCGGAGGTTCTACACCAGCAGAGGATTCTACAATTCAATATGTAACCACATCTACTACCGGAAATGCACAAGACTTTGGAGATTTGGTGCAGAATCAATTTGATGCGATTGGATGTGGTAATGCGACAAGAGGAGTACATGGAGGAGGATTAACACCATCAAAAGTTAGTACAATACAATTTATTACCATTGCAACATTAGGAAATGCACAAGACTTTGGTGATTTAACAAGAACCATGCAACACGGAAACTCAACCTCTTCACCTATAAGAGGTTTATGGGCTGGTGGTGCAGCACCAAACGATGATACTATTGATTTTGTAACAATACAAACAACCGGTAATGCAGTAGATTTTGGCAATTTGACAGTTGCAAGATGGAGCGGAGAAGGTGGTTGTTCCAACGGTCACGGAGGTCTCTAAATATAACTATGGAGAGTAATATCTGATGACGATTAAACCAGGAGCATTTAGATTTAATACCGACTCCATGAAGTTGGAGATCTTTCGTGGTAGTGCAAACTACAGTGGATCTGCCTCAATGGCAGGAATCGGCACACTTGCTGCTGGTCAGTGGGAAGAAATAGAAGCAACATCACCAGAGGTTCAGACTGGTGGAACTCGTGGATTGTATGCAGGTGGTTTTGGAACATCGCCTCATCCAAGATATGATGACATTCAATATATACAGATTAACACTACTGGTAATGCAGTAGATTTTGGAACTTTATCTGGAAGTGGAGCAGTATATGGTAATGCTGGATTCTCTAGTAGAACAAGAGCAATGTGGGCAGGAGGACTTACTCCATCTACACTTGCTTCTATTGATACTTGTGCCATAGCAAGTGGTGGCAATACAACAGATTTTGGTGATATACCCACTGGTAGGTATTATCCTGTTGGTATGAGTAATTCAACTAGGGGTCTTATAGCTGGTGGTTTTACTGGACCATCACCTTTAACTGCAAGTATAGAATATGTCACTATTGCAGCAACAGGTGCTGGAAAAGATTTTGGCGATCTTACTGAGGCAGTGAGATCTCAATCATCATTTAATTCACCCACTCGTGGATTTGCAATGGGAGGATATATAAGTGATATCAAAGACTATATTCAATTTGTTACCATATCAACTCTTGGAAATACTGCAGATTTTGGTAATTTAAATGTTGCAAAATATTATGCTGCCGGATGTTCAAATGCAGTGAGAGGTTTGAATGGTGGTGGTAATGCCGGATCAAGTACAAATGCCATTGAATATGTGACGATGAGTACTCTTGGTAATGGAACTGATTTTGGTGACTTAACTACAGCAAGACATGAGATTGGTGCAGTATCATCACCAACTCGTGGATGTTGGGCAGGATCTTGGGCACCAACACAAACTAATATAATAGATTATGTTCAAATTATGACAACCGGCAATGCAATTGATTTTGGTGACCTGATAAACCCAACTCTTTTACAAGAAATGGGATGCTCTAATGGTCACGGAGGTTTATAATGTCAGAATTTAGAATAGATCAAATCAAAAGTCAAGATGCATCCAGAGGGCCAGACATTGCAGGTATTACAACCTTCACTGGAACTTCTGGTATTGTGATGCCTTCTGGTGATACTGCTTATCGTGGTGGTAGAGGTCGTGGTGTTTTTGGTGGGGGAGATCCATCTACTGATAGAATTGAGTATATAACAATTTCTACACTAGGAAATGCAACTGATTTTGGCAATTTATCTGCAGCAAGGAAAGCTCCGAGTGCTTGTTCCTCTAGTACTCGTGGTGTCTTTGGTGGTGGTGCTGTTCCAAGTAGATTAAACATAATAGAATTTGTAACTATATCATCAACAGGTAATGCATTTGATTTTGGTGATTTGACTGGAGTAAGAAAAGAATTTCCTGCTTGTTCCTCTAGTACTCGTGGGGTCTTTGGTGGTGGTGAGGATGCAACAGCTAAAGTAAAAATAATAGATTATATTACCATTGCATCAAAAGGAAATGCTGCATACTTTGGTGACTTAACTCAAATAAGAAGTAATCTTGGTGCTTGTTCCTCTAGTACTCGTGGTGTCTTTGGTGGTGGTCAAGATCCTGGAGCAACTAATCAAAACACAATAGATTTTATCACCATAGCATCATTAGGAAATGCAGCAGACTTTGGAGATTTAACTCAAGTAAGATATGGAGTTTCTGCTTGTTCTTCATCAACTCGTGGTGTTTTTGCTGGTGGAGTCTCGGCCCCAGCCAGAGTTAATACAATGGATTATGTCACTATTGCATCAAAAGGAAATGCACAAGACTTTGGTGATTTGACATTAGCAAGATATTATCCTGGTGCTTGTTCCTCTAGTACTCGTGGTGTCTGGGGTGGTGGTGATACTCCAAGTGATAGTGATGTAATTGATTATGTCGCCATTGCATCTATTGGTAATGCAGTTGACTTTGGAGATTTAATTGAAGCAGGAAGAGAAGTTGGTGCATGTTCTGATTCACACGGAGGTCTAGGATAATGGCACACGGAGAAAACGCACCAGGTAATATAACTCCAGGAGCAATCAGATTCAACACGGACTCTATGAAACTAGAGTATTTCCGTATTGGAATGGAAGGTGGAAGCACAAGTTCTTATGCTGGCATTGGAACCATGGCAGCAGGAGAATGGGTTCAACTCACAACTGATTCACCAGATATTCAGACTGGTGGAACTCGTGGTGTAATTGTATGTGGAAGAGATCAAACTGGTATTGATTATGTTAATATGAGTTCCACTGGCGATGCAATTTCTTTTGGAACTGCAACATCCGATTATGAGGGATTTGCTCTGGCATCAAGAACAAGAGGTGTATTCGGAGGAAATTTACCTCATTATTCAACGAACCTGAAGTACATCACCATATCATCAACAGGTAATGACACCACATTTGGTGATATGACCACTGCCAGAAGAAGTATGGGCAGTTGTGCAAATTCCACTCGTGGTGTTCTTATGGGTGGTCTTGCACCTCAATCTCCCAATTATAAAGGATCAAATGTAATCGACTACATAACCATTGCATCAACAGGAGATGCTGTTGATTTTGGTGATTTATATACTGGTGCAGGAAATCATACAGGTGGTGGATGGGCTTCATCAACAAGAGGTATTCACCTATGTGGAAACACAGGTACAACTCCCAGTATTAGCAGCATTAATACAATTCAATATATTACAATATCCACATTAGGAAATTCTGCGGACTTTGGAGATGCACAATCTACCACTTCAAATAGAGGTTCATCTTCCAATTCTGTAAGAGGTATTCATGGAGATGGTGGATCTCCTGTTGGATCTTTAAGTTATGGAACAATTGCCACCCTTGGAAATGCAATAGATTTTGGTGATTTAACCTATGATGCAGCATATTCAACATCAGCAGCATCATCGACTCGTTCAATTTTTGCTGGCGGAGGAACACCAAATGTTGATACAATTGCTTATGTACAGATTATGAGTTTAGGTGATGCAGTTGACTTTGGTAATTTGACCAGTGCAAGAAGACTTTCTATGGGCATTTCTAATGGTCACGGTGGATTGGGATAAATACTGTGAGATACTATAGTCGGAGTAACTAATGGGATACGGTGGCGGCGGTGGCGGCGGCGGCGGTGGCGGTGGATCAGGAGGAGGATCAGGTGCTTCTGGTGGGTCTGGATATCGCCGTGTAAGTGATGATAGAACCGCAAACCTAAAAGTAGATAATATAACAAGCAGAGATGGAAA
>Ga0098050_1000096_pt1 | contig 31786 bp, 49 predicted proteins | sample 14_taG_FD_77070 | JGI IMG/M metagenome (GOLD analysis project Ga0098050, IMG submission 77070) | Marine viral communities from the Subarctic Pacific Ocean - 14_ETSP_OMZ_AT15311 metaG | ecosystem: Environmental > Aquatic > Marine > Oceanic | place: Pacific Ocean | collected 2015-01-18
AGAGTAACAATTACACCGATACTTTAGAAATCAAAGGTTACATTGATGGAAAATATATTATCAGCATTGATAGTGAGCAAAGTAAATATGATGTTTGGATGAATGGCAACCGAATAAAAAAGATGGTTGGCAAAGTTCCTGATAATTACAAGATTTTAATGTGGCGTGAAAAAACAACATCTGAACGTTTACAATTATTGGATTGGTTATTTACTGAATCACCCTACAAAAATAATTTGGGTTTGGTAATGCTGGATGGTTATGTTGATTTTGTAAATGATTTTAATAATCAAACCGAATGCAAAGAATTTACAGCAAAGTTGATGAAATACAGCAGCAAGGCAAATTGCCACATTTCTGGTGTGTTACACTTAAATCCAGGAAGCGAAAAGGTACGTGGACATCTTGGAACAATACTTGGGCAAAAATGTGAATGCGTAATGATGGTAAAAAACGAGGGTGATTTTAGCAAGGTAAGTTGTAAAGTTGTTCGTGGATCAAAAAGGTTTAAAGATTTTACAATACGAATTGATAAAGATTGGATGCCTTATATTAGTAACGATTTAGAAAACATTTTAATTTAAAACCAATGAATATAGAAAAAGCATTATCACATTTTGAATGGAAGTTTAGAAACAAATGGAAACCAACTGAAACCGATGTTCAAGCATACAATTCAATATTAAAATTTAAAAGGTATCACGAACAACAAACATTGCAGAACAATACATTACTTGCAAAACTATGGATTGAAAAACTTATACTGCTAAATGAAACAAAAATGTATTCAGCAGAACGGTCAATACAAGTAATTGATGAAATATTACAAGAAAGTGTTTACAGTTGGTGCGTTAAATTGCATTCTAAACTATCACAGATGCGTTTAAATTCTTTTTTAAAGGGCAAGTATAACGATGATGATTTAAGTTTGTTAAACACAACTAAAATGGTTGAAACAAATATTGGCATTGTCGATAAATATGAAAAGGAAATTATGGAATTATTAAAAGATAACATAAAAGAAGAAGATATAATTCATTTTGTTGAAAAACATATTGCCAGAATTGAAAAAACTTTTTCTGATTTATAACGCATTGTATAAGGTGCGTTTTAATGCACTTTATACGTTGTTAGGCACAGTTATTTAACCGATAAAGATAATAGAATGATAGACTTAAGATTAGGCGATTGCCTTGAAGTAATGAAAACGATTAAAGATAATAGTATTGATGCTATTATAACAGACCCACCATACAATATAGCAAGAAAGAATAATTTTCATACTATGGGTAGGGCGGGGATTGATTTTGGAGATTGGGATAAAGGCTTTGACTTGTTTAGTTACATAGATGAGATACCAAGAATATTAAGCAAAAATGGAAGCGTAGTTATTTTTAATGATTGGAAAAATGTAGGAGATATAGCAAGGTATTGCGAAAGTAAAGGTTTAGTTATTAAAGATATGTTGCGTTGGGAAAAGGCTAACCCAATGCCAAGAAATAGAGATAGGAGATATATTACAGACTATGAAACTGCGATATGGTGTACAAATAAAAACGCTAAATGGACTTTTAATAGATTAGATGATAAATACCAAAGACCATTATTTAAAGGTGCTTTAACAAAGAAAAGCGAAAAGACATCACACCCAACACAAAAGCCTTTATGGTTAATGGAGCAAATTATAAAGATACACACAAATAAAAAAGATACTGTTTTAGATATGTTTATGGGTAGTGGCTCAACTATGTTAGCTTGTGAAAACTTAAACAGAAACGGTATTGGTATTGAAAAGGATGAAAATTATTTTAAAATTGCAGAGCAAAGATTGTTTAACGATCGGCTGTTTTAATTGTGCCTAACGTTGAGTATAAGAATAGTAGAGTTTAAGTACGCTAAAATATTGAAACAGTAAATACATTAATTAAAAAGTAATAGCCTTATAAATTGCACCTAAATAGCTATTATTTTTATACATTGTTAGGGTGCGTTATTTGATAAGATGAAAGCAATAGAATACTTTAAGAAATACAAAGAGAAACTAAAAGAGCCAAACGAAATGGATAGCCAAATAGACCATAAATACTATTGCGTTGTTTCTAGTTTGATGGACTTCTTTAATGAAGTTAAAACAATACAGACTGCAAGGAAAGCAAAAAGTAACTCTGCTATGATTGCAATAATGAACGAACAAAACTTAAAAGCTAATTCGTTTATAAAGATGGTAAACCTTGATTATAATCTAGGAATTAATAGGGATGCTTTTAAAGACTTCATTAAAGACCAAATGCCAGAACTAGCCAAAATGATAGCGTGGACTTAATGCACCCTAATGTCCGTGTATGTTGCGTTTTAATGTAATTATACACAATGTTATTTTTTTCGTAAATTGCATTAATGTTAGAAGAGTTATCAAAAAATCATCAAGAATGGTTAAAAATGGCGTTGAGTATTTGTAAAAATACAACCGAAGCACAAGATTTGGTTCAAGATATGTATTTAAAAATACACCGATCAAAACCAAAAAAAATAAATAAATGGTATGTTTACAGAACAATATCAAATCTTTATATTGACAAAATCAGAAAACGCAAGGAAACAATAAGTATTGAACAATTGTTTAACCTGGAAGATAAACAAACAGATAAAGATATTTTAGAATTTCGTAAAATGATAACAACAGCACTTGAAGAATTACAATTATTTGATTGTGAAATATTATTGCACACACACGAAAAAAGTTTGCGAAAAACTGAAGATGAATTAGGAATACAATTTACCAAGCTGCACTACTGGAAAAAAAACGCATTAAAAAAATTACATAAAACACGTACAATTCAAGAACTAAAAAAATATTTCAGATGAAAGAACCAAAAGACAAACGCACAAAAGCGTGGAAAGAATGGAAACAAAATTTTGATAAAAAAAACAGCATTGGTTTAGGTGATGTTGTTGAAAAGGTAACAAAGGCAACTGGTATAAAAAAAATGGTTGAAACATTTTCTAATGGAAAAGATTGTGGTTGTGGAAAACGTAAAGAAAAATTAAATCATATCAATATTAAATTTCCAGTTGTAAGGTGTTTTACAGAAGAACAATTTCATATATGGTCAATATTTAGAAACAAGGAAAGCAAAAATCAGGTTACAAGACACGAGCAACTGGGCGTAATTATACCGATATACAGACAACTGTTTGCAAGACAATTAAAAGTAATGAATTGTTGTATTGAACCGTATATTAAACAAATTGACGATGTTTACGAATCTTATCTCTAAACTATGAACAAGAAAAAGATTGAAGTTGCAATACAACGTTTGGAAAGTCAAAATGAATTTTACAATTTGACAATAAAAACCTATGACCAAAAGATTGAAGCAAAGATTGATAAAGAAAATGCAAGGCACATCATTCAAATCATAGATAATGAAATTATATAAAGTCGAATCACACGCTCAAGAATTAATACAAATATTTATTAAACCAATTGATGAATGGCATAAATATCCAATGTGTTTATCTACTGCATTACAAAGTGCCTTGCTTTGTGTTGATCAAATGTTAAAACACGGTAATTTATTAATTCATCCATTTGAACATTACAGTAAAAAAGAAGAACATTGGCAAGTTCACTGGAAAGAAGTGAAAAAATATTTATTAAATTATGATACAACAAACTATGTTAAAAGTAAAAATTAATCAAATAAAAGTAAATCCAAACAATCCAAGATTTATAAAGGATGATAAATTTAAAAACCTGGTTAAGTCAATAAAAGAGTTTCCAGAAATGTTATCATTAAGACCAGTTGTTGTAAATAAAGATATGATTATTCTTGGTGGTAATATGCGTTTTAAAGCAGCAAAGGAAGCTGGTTTAAAGGAAATTCCAATACTTATTGCAAACAATATCACAGAAGAACAAGAACGTGAGTTTTTAATAAAGGATAATACATCTGGTGGTGATTGGGATTGGGATATATTGGCGAATGAATGGGATGCAGATGAATTGAATGATTGGGGATTAGAAACACCAGATACTTGGGGTGAAGTACTGGAAGCAGAAGAAGATGATTATACAGAACCAGAACAAATGCAAGTGGATGTTGTACTTGGCGATTTAATTGAAATAGGAGAACACAGATTGCTTTGTGGGGATAGTACAGATTCAGACCAAGTTGCAAAGTTGATGAATGGAGAGTTAGCTGATATGGTTCACACAGATCCTCCCTATAATATAAATTATGAGGGTGGTAGTAAGAAAAGAGAAAAGATAGCAAATGATAAATTGGATGATTTCCCTCAATTTTTATATGATGCTTATACTACATTAACAACAGCATTAAAAAAAGGTGGAGCAATTTATGTTTGGCACGCTTCAACCGAAACGCATAATTTTATCCAACAGTTTATAAACTCAGGTTTTCTTTTTAAATCGTATATTGTATGGAATAAAAATAATTCAACATTCGGAAGGTCAGATTATCATTGGAAACACGAACCTTGTATTTACGGATGGTTGGAAGGCGCATCACATAAATGGCACGGAGATAGAAAGCAGACAACGGTTTGGGATTTAGATAGACCATCTCGTTCAGATGAACATCCTACAATGAAACCTATCCCATTATGTTCTAAACCATTGGAAAACTCATCAAAAAAGGGAGATATTATTTTAGATACATTTATAGGTTCAGGCTCGACAATGGTAGCAGCACATCAATTAAAACGCAAATGCTATGGTATGGAATTAGACCCAAAGTATTGTCAAGTGGTAATAGATAGAATGAAAAAATTAGATGATACATTAATAATTAAAATAAACGGAAAAGAGTATAATTAAGAATGAAAGAATATTATCAAAAATTATTATTAGAAACCAAAAACAAAAAAGCAAAAAAATACTATTTAAAAAGGCTTAAAGAATTAGATACACCAAAAAAAGAAAAAAAAACACAAAAATGGATGAAAGTGTATGTTGGAAGTTTAGATAAAGTATTTCGTTCTGGTAGACAAGCATCACTTGCGCTTGGTGAACATAAAATGTATGTTAGCAGAGTTCTGAATAATAAATTACCAAACGTGCATAAAATAGAATATTTTACTGAATAAATGATTAATAATAAAAAATAATAACGTTCTTTTTATATTTAACCGTGTAGCAATCAACGGTTTTGGACTTAAAGTAAGTTTTGATTATTTCTTACTTTTTAATAAAAATACTATGAACAAAACTGAACAACATAAAAAAGCAGTAATACAAGCATTGGAAAAAACACTTGGTGTTGTAACATCAGCGTGTAAAAGTGTCGGCATTGGAAGAACCCAATTTTATACCTGGTTAAAGGAAGATGCAGAATTTAAAAAGGAAGTAAACGGTATAAAAAACATTGCACTTGATTTTGCTGAAAGCCAATTACATAAACAAATAAAAGATGGCAGTACAGCAGCAACAATTTTTTATTTAAAAACAAAAGGCAAAGAGCGTGGTTACGTTGAAAGAGTGGAACAAGAAATAAACTTTACAGAAAAACCAATTTTTAAAGGCATTGATTTAGATGTTGCAGAGGACAACAGCACAGACTAAAATATCAAAACTAAAAAAAAGAATAAGGATTGTTCAAGGTGGCACATCATCATCAAAAACATTTTCCATTATTCCTTTGCTGATTCATTATGCATCTTTAAATCCTGGATCAGAAATTAGCATTGTATCGGAAAGCATTCCACATTTAAAACGTGGTGCGTTAAAAGATTTTAAAAAAATAATGCAATGGACAGATAATTACAAAGATGAACGTTTAAATAAATCAAATTTAAAATACACTTTTGCAAACAACAGTTACATTGAATTTTTTAGTGTAGACCAACCAGATAAATTGCGTGGTGCAAGGCGTGATATATTATTTATAAATGAAGCAAACAATGTATCGTTTGAGGCGTACAATCAGTTAGCTGTAAGAACCAAAAAATTTATTTACATAGATTATAACCCAACATCAGAGTTTTGGGCGCACACGGAACTTATGCAAGACCAGGATGCTGATTTTGTAATATTAACTTACAAAGATAATGAAGCACTTGATGATGCTATTGTAAAAGAAATTGAGAAGGCAAAGGAAAAAGCAAAAACATCAAAATATTGGCAAAACTGGTGGAATGTTTACGGACTCGGAAAGGTTGGAAGTTTAGAGGGCGTTGTATTTCAAAATTGGGATGAAACAATGCAAGTTCCTGGTGATGCAAAATTACTTGGTGGAGGTATGGATTTTGGATATACTAATGATCCAACTGCATACATCCAATGTTATAAATTAAATAATACTTTAATATTTGATGAGGTTATTTATAGAACTGGTTTACTTAATAGTGATATAAAAGATTTATTACGCTCAAACAATGTTGGTATGACTGCAATTTATGCTGATAGTGCTGAACCAAAATCAATTGCAGAAATAAGAAGATATGGATTTAACATTAAAGGTGCTGATAAAGGGCGTGATTCAGTTTTATATGGCATCAACATACTACAACAACATCATTTTTTGGTAACAAAAAGAAGCACAAATTTAATAAAAGAGTTACGCAATTACACTTGGGATACATCAAAGACTGGTGAAAAATTAAACAAACCAGTTGATGCTTTTAATCACGGAATCGATGCAATAAGATATTTTGCTATGATGCAGCTGGACAATAAAAAAACAAATCAATACGATATTAGATAAACAAAAAACAACATTTAACGTTATTATAGTATGAAAGTAAAAGTTACGATTCCAACATCTTTAAAAGATATTAAATTATCACAATACCAAAGGTTTGTAAAAGCTGTAAAAGATAGTGAAGATGAAGATTTTATTGGCAGACAAATTGTAAGTATATTTTGCAACATTCCAGAAAACCTGGTTGATAAAGTAGAACGCAAAATGTATAATAAAATTGTAAACGATATTTCACAAGTTTTACAACAAGAATCAAAAGTAATTACAAAATTCAAATTGGATGGAAAGTTTTATGGTTTGATCCCAAGCATTGATTCAATGACAGTTGGGGAACAAGCAGATTTGGATGCATTGTATAATGACTATGAAAAGCGTGATAAAGTAATGGCAATTTTATACAGACCAATCACGGTGCAAAGCAGAGGTAAATATTTGATTGCTGAATATACTGGAAATGAAGAACCGTTAGATGTAACGATGGATATTGTAAAGGGTGCAGATGTTTTTTTTTGCAACATACTGAACGATTGCATAAGTTATATCCAGAACTGTATCGAGAAGGAAGTAATGCAAACCAAGAAGTTGCAAGTTTTGGAAAAAAATGGAGTTGGTACAGTTCAATTTATGGAATCGCTAAAGGAAACATTTTTAATTTTGAAGCAGCAACTAAATTACCATTAAACACAGCGTTGATGTATTTAAGTTTTGAAGCAGATAAAAACAGAATGGAAAGTAATTTAATTAAAAAGAAGTGATAACAGCATTGCAAAAAATCGCAATTGTTCAAAGTTACATTTACCATCGTAAAGGTGTAAATATAAAAATACAAGTACCAAGTAATTTTAAGCAAACCAGGTTGTTGAGCAAAGCATTTATTACAGCACAAACATATTTTAACAGATGAACACATATTACGAATTAATAAAATACATCAAAACAATATTTGAAGAGGATGTTTTGGTAAATACAGTTACAACAGAGGACAATCCAGCAGTAATTGATAACTACAAAAAAAACATTTATCCATTAGTTCATATAGCTGTAACATCTGCACCATTCCTGGACAAACTAAACTTGGCATATTCACGATTTATTGTTGAAATTAATGTTCTTGATGTGCGTGATAATAACAAAGAAGAAGTAAACGATAAGTTTTGGAAAAACGATAATAGGCACGACAACCTGAATACAACTTATGCAATATTAAAAAAGGCACGTGATAAAATGGTAAAAGATAGATTGGGTGAGGATATTACATTGGTTACAAGTGATTCAGCAATTCCAAACATTTATGCATTCAGCAACGTGTTGGATGGTTGGACACAAAACTGGACAATTGATGTACCAGATGAATTAACAACGGTATGTTAAACAAATTACAAACGCAACGAGCATTGCAAGATTTTGTCAATGAGGTTGTAAAAAATAGTAAAGCAGAGTTACAAGCAAAAGGTAAAAGGGCAAGTGGTGATTTAATAAAAAGCATAAAAGGAAATGTAAAGGTAAATCCAAATAGTATTGAAACAACTATAAGTGCAGAGGACTATTGGGAATATGTTGATAAAGGTGTTAGTGGTGTAAAAAAGAAATATCAAACACCTTTTAAATATACTAATAAAAAACCACCAGTAAATGTTTTACAAACGTGGGTTAAACGTAAGACTGGAAAGTTTCTTGGGCGTGATAGAAAAAAGATTGCATTTGCAATTCAAAATAAAATATTTAATTATGGTATTGAACCAACGTTATTTTTTACAAGCAATTTTGAAAAAGCCTTTGAAAGTTTGCCACCAGAATTGGTTGAAGCCTATGCATTAGATATTGAAGATTTTATTGAATTTACATTAAAAAAATAGATTATGAGTACATACAGTTCGATGACAATTACATTTACTAATGATTGGGCATCTGGTGATGATTTAAAAATAGAATATGATGACAATGGCACAATAAATTCACAAGAATGGACTTGGGTTTTGGCACGTTCAGCAGCATTTGAAGTAAGTTCACCATTAGTTCCAACAACAGTAAATAATTTTAAAACTGCATTTGATTTAGACAATCCAACTGGTTATGTTACAACGGTGCAAAATGTAAATGAATTACTGATTGAATCAGAAACGCTTGGTGAAGATTTTATTGGTTTAACTTTAGGTACTGCAAATTTTGGAACTGCAACGGTGGTTTTTGATAATTATGTAGTACCACCAACACCAGGAACACTTGATTATGCTTTAACACGATCACCACATTATGTAAACATTCCTTTTAATTTTGACACAACTTTAAGTGCAACAATAAATACTTTTATTTGGGATGGTGATTTAGGAACACCACCAACAACAGCAACTTACAGTTTAACTAAAATTAGACCAACAACAGATTATGCAGAATTTAATGTTGATTTATCAAAAATAGTGCGTGAACAATTTGATGTTAAGCCAGTTTTGGATTTGACATTTTCATCACAAATAGTTGATAGTACAGCAGACAGCGTAAAGTTTTTAAAATACACAGCAAGTTATGATGATCCAAATGTAACTATACCAGATATACAAGGCGAATTTGCAGCGTTGGATGGGTTTGGTTATATGCAAGAGGGTGTAAATCCAAGTGTACCATCTGATTATGTTTTAACAAGTTCATTGACACGCAAAGTTGATAGAACTGGATTTATATTATTTCCATTTGTAAATGAATCAACAATAACAAGAATTGATATTGATTCAAATGGTGGCGAAATTAATGACAGACAAACCATAACAAGCAGCAATCAAAGTACAGATTTGGTTCAGTATGTTTGTGTAAATGTTTCAAGTGCAGCTACTGATGATTATATCACAATTACAACAACACCAGCAACAAGAAGTTGGGTTTATCAAATCGTTGATGAATGCAGATACCAACCATTACAAGTGGTATTTAAAAACAAGTACGGTGTGTTTGATACCGTAACAATGTTTAAGAAAAGAACGGACAAATTAAGCGTTACAAACGAGGAGTTTAAAAACAATTACATTTCAAATGGTTATTATGATATTACAAATCATCAGATGCAAAAAATTAATATTGTTGGCAAAGAATCAGTATCATTAAATAGTGGTTACATTAATGAAGCTGAAAATAAATTGTATAAAGAAATGTTATTATCTGATATTGTTTTCTTTTATGAAAATGCATCATTTGTTCCAGTAAACGTTGCAAGTAAACAAATAAGTTTTAAAACAAGAGTTAATGACAAATTAACATTATACACGATTGATTTTGATTATGCTTTTAACACAATTAACAATATTTAATGGCAGTTGATATTTACATAAACGGTGAGCGTTTGGACACGTTTGGAAAGGATGAAAACATTACGGTTACAACAGCAGTCCAGGATGTAAAAGATATTTCAAAAATACGAGGGGATTTTTCACAATCGTTTACAGTTCCAGCATCTAAACGCAACAACCGTTTATTTAAACATTATTACAATGCAGATATTGATAATGGATTTGATGCCAGAGTAAGACAAACTGCAACTATTGATGTTGATACATTAGATTTTAAACGTGGTAAAATTGAACTGGTTGATGTAGGTATAAAAGAAAATCAAATACAGTATTACAAGATTGTATTTTATGGGAACACGGTTAAAGTTAAAGATTTGATTGGTGAAGATAAAATGCAAGTGTTGGATTGGTTGGATAATTTTAATCACGATTATACAAGTGCAAATGTTTTAAATGGATTGACCAATGGATTGGATTTTACGGTTGATGGTATTACTTATGCTGATGCTGTAATTTATCCTTTGATTAGTTACAGAAGGCAATATTTATATAGTTCTGATAGTGGTGATACAACCAACACAGATAAACTTGTAAACATTCGTTTTCACAATGGGCAACAACAACACGGTGTTGAATTTGGTGAATTAAGACCAGCAATAAAAGTTAGTTTAATAATTAAGGCAATCACAGAAAAGTACGGTTTAAATTTTACTGGTAATTTCTTTGAATCAATCAACTTTACAGATTTATATGTAAATGTAAACAACCGAAAAGATGATTTAAGTAATGGTTTGTTGGTTTATGAAAATGTAAGTGGAACACAAGCATCAATAAGTAATGTAAATGACAGATACGTTTATAAAACAACAATAACACCAAAAACTGGATTTGAAAACACACCATATAAGGTGCGATTAACGGTTAATGGTGTTGTAAGATTGGAAACAGAATTGGCAGCTTGGGGTACAAAAACTTTTGTTGGATCACGTAAGTTTTTTACAAATGATTATGAAGCAAAAGCTGAAATAATTACACAAAGTGATTTTGATTTTGATGCAACAACACAACTAAACTACACATACAATTCAAGTGGTAATACATTGGTATTTTCTAATTCTTACACAAACCAAAGTATTAATTTAGATACTATCATTAAAACACTTTTTAAAGATGTAAAGGTTTATGATTTTTTAACATCAATATTAAAAATGTTCAACCTGGTTGTTGTTCCTGATGGTGATGATTTATTTGTTGATGATTTGCAAAACTGGTACACAACTGGTAAGGTTTATGATATTAGTCAATATGTTGATACTACACAAAACAAAGTAAGTCGTGGTAAAATATTAAATCAAATTGATTTTAAATTTAAGGAAAGTAAACAAGTTCTTGCAGATTTTTATTATCAGCAGAACAACATTTATTACGGTAATTTAGAGGAAAAACTTTATACAGATGACACCCAAACTGAATTATTAAGTGGTGAGCAGTTAGAGATTGAAACAATATTTGAACAACCAATTTTTGAAAGACTAATTGATTTAAACACAAACGCACAAACCACAATACAATATGGTTTAATAGCTGATGAACAAATAAACAGTTATGTAGGTGAACCGTTTTTAATGTATGCACAAAACGTAAGTATTTCATCCAATCCAATTGGTTATGGAAATGGAACTTACCAAGAAATAAATACAACAGTATTTATGCCAACACACAGTTTAGAAATAGATACTGAAAGTTTTAATATTAATTTTAATGCAGTATCAAACGAATACACAGCACAAGTTTTTGATGAAACGATTTACAACACTTATTGGAGTGATTACATTACGGATATATTTTCTATTAAAAGAAGGGTTTATAATTATACAGCGATTTTGCCAAATTTTCTGTTAAGTGTTTTAAAAGCAAATGACAGATTGGTAATTAATGGTCAAAGGTTTTTAATTAATACTATAAAAAGCAACATCGTAAATCGAAAAGATTCTTTGGAATTAATTAATGATATTTACACAGCACCATTGGCATCAGATACATTGAACAGTTCGTTATGGACACCAGACTTTGTAACATTGGGTGGTGGTGAAAATAACGGTGATTCAAATTACATTGGTTTACCAACTGCAACACTTTCATTAGTTGATACTGGTGATGGCACGAGTTGGGTTACAATTACTGGAACGGTAACAAGTACAATAAACACAATCACATTTACGGTTGATGAAAATAATACTGGAAGTTCACGTTCTGCACAAATAAAAGCAACCGATGGAATTAATGATCCATCACTAACAATTATACAAAATGTTTAATTTAATAATACAATGTTTAGATGTTGATGATATGATTGGAGTATCACCAGACATCGATATTGCAAAAGGAGTAAATAAAGCACCAGGAACGTTTAAAGAAGCGTGGAAACAATATAAAAGGAATAAGGTATGGCACAAGAAATAGTTGTAAAGCTGATTGTCGATGATGGGCAAGTTGAACAAGCAACAAAAGACATTAAAAAGTTAGGTGGTTCAATTGAAAAAGTTGAAACCACATCAAAAAAAGCTGGTGCAAATATTGGCGAATCATTAGATGGTGCAACCGAAGCAAGTGGTAATTTACAAGGTGGTATTGAGGGTGCAATAAACCAAGTTGTTGTTTTAGGTAAAGCAGCAAAAACAAGTGGTAAAGCAATGCGTTCTGCACTTATAGCAACTGGAATTGGTGCATTGGTAGTTGCAGTTGGATTGTTAGTTGAAAATTGGGAAGCAATTGGAAAATCAATTGGTTTAATTACACCAACTTTAGAAGAACAATTGGAAATTCTAAAAAAGACAGAAGCAACAACACAATTACGTGTTGATTTATTGGACAAAGAAATTGATTTATCAAAAAAACAAGGTAAGGCAACCGAAGAATTACAAAAGCAAAGAATTAATCTTGTTAAAATAATACAAGAACAGAAAAAAGAACAATTAGCATTATTAGAATCAGAAGCAGAAGAATTAAGAACTGCTGGTTTAACATTAACAACACGACAAAAAATTGTAAAAGCAATATTAAACGCTGGTAGGGCTGGACTTGGTGATGCTTATATTTTGGATCAACAATCAGAAGCAGCAGAACGTTACAAAGAAATACAAGATTTAATTTTAAAATCTAAAATTGAACAAATTGATATTGAAACTAAACTTTTTGATTTACAAAATCCAGATGGTATAAGACCAGGAAGGGATGCAATAAAAACTGCAACAACTGGAATACAAGCAGAAGGAATTGTTGATGTTGGTGAAACACCAGAAGTGATGTTGCAAAAAGCGATTAATGATGAACTTATTAATTTAGATGATGAACTAAATCAATATAGAACTTTACAAGCCTTAAAACGTGCTGATGAAGAAGAACAAAGGGAAAAAGCACTTGCACAAATGAAAATACAAACTGCTGGTAATGTTTTAAATGCATTAGCCAGTATTGCAAAAGAGGGAAGTGCTGGTGCAAAAGCAATTGCAGTTGCACAAGCTGTTTTATCAACATATCAAGGTATTAATAAAGCATTGGCAGAAACAACAGATTTTACACCAACACAAACTTTAAGATTCATAAATGCAGCAGCAGTTGGAGTTGCTGGTTTTGCAAATGTTGCTAAAATATTAAGTACAGATTCAAGTGGTAAAAGCACACCAAGTTTTTCTGGTGGTGGTGGTGTTCGTGGTGGTGTTTCAGCACCATCCTTTAATGTTGTTGGAACTGGTGGTGTAAATCAACTTGCGCAATCATTACAAGCACAAGATACACCGATTCGTGCATACGTTGTTAGTGGCGATGTAACAAGCAGTCAAGAGTTTGACCGTAATGTTGAAGATTCATCAAGTATTGGATAAAAAAAAGGTGCATTATAAAAACACACCTTTCAAGCTATTAATCAATCATTCCAATAAAAAATCTAAGCAAATATAAACTTTTTTTTTAATCTTTTTATACACTATTTAAAAAATCACGTTATTATTATATGAAAGTTTACGAGGCAGTATATTCAGATGAATTATTACAAGGTGTTTATGGCATCAGTTTAGTTGAAAATCCAGCAATGGAAGATGAATGGATCGCACTTTCAGAACAACCAAAAGAAGTTCATTTTGCAGCAGTTGATGATAAAAAGAAATTATTGTTGGGTGCTGTTTTAATTCCAAATAAAAAGATTTATCGAAATATTGATGGGAATGAATTTTATATGACATTCAGCGAAGATACCATTGGTAAATTAGCACACGATTTTATAAAAGATGGATTCCAAAATTCATCAAGTGCAGAACACGAAGTTAAATTATCAGATGTATCATTTGTTGAAAGTTGGCAAGTACAAGATTCCAAAGTTGATAAATCAGCGTTATATGGTAAGGAATATGAACCAGGAACGTGGGTTACAATGGCAAAGGTATCTGATGAACTTTACGAACAAGCAACAAACGGAACTTTTAAAGGGTTCAGCATTGATGCAATGTTAGGATTGGAGGAAATCAAATTAAATTCAAATATATATATGACAAAGCAAGATTTTTTAGATGCTTTTAATACTTTATTTACCGAAAAGGTAAAAGAGGTTGAAGAAGTAAAAGAAACTGATGTTGTTCTTAATGACCAGTACGATGAAACCGAAGAAGTAAAAGAAGAGGTTGAAGAGGAAATGGAAGAAGAGGAAATATCAGAAATCGATGCATTCAAAGATGCATTGACAGAAGTTATGGCAAAATTTAGTGCAGAATTTGATGGAAAGTTAGAAACTTTAAAAGCTGAATTTAACAATCAACTTGAAACAAAAGATGTTGAGGTTGAAACAAAAACAGCAGAAGTTGAAGAACTGAAAGTTGAATTAGAAAAGCAGCCAGAAGTTGAAGCAATAAAAGCTAAACCAGAAGCAGCACCGAAGGAAAAAGTACAATTAAACAAATTAAGAACAACAAAAAGCCGAGTGTTTGAGAGTTTATCTCAAAACATTTGGAACTAACAAATTTTCAAAAAAATGGAAAAAAACATTCAATTAGCTACAACTGAAACTGTATCTTCAAATTATGCTGGTGAAGCAGCAGAAAGATTCTTTTCAGCTGTATTAACAACACCAACAACGGTTGCCAATGGTGGCGTTGAAGTGGTGGATGGCATCCAGTACAAGTGGAATTTGCCAAGATTAAATTTATCTGGTATAATTGCAGATGCAACTTGTGATTTTACACCAGCTGGAACAATTACACGTAATGAACGTGTTTTAACAGTAGAAGCGTATGAAGTGAATTTGCAATTATGTAAAGAAACTTACAGACCAACATTTGATAAAATGGGTGGTGATCGTTTTGGTGGTTTAGCACCAACATTTGCAGACCATTTAATTGGTTTGGCTGCTGCTAATGTAGCACAATCACGTGAAAACACTATCTGGAAAGGAAATTATGGTGGCGCACAATTAGGTGAATTTGATGGTATTCAAACTATCTTTACAAACGAACCGTTACAACCAACTGGTTATGAAATTGCTGGAACAACCGTTACTGCTGCAAATGTAGTGGCTCAATTACAATTGGTTTTAGATGCTGCAAGTTCAGCACTATATTCTTCTGATGGTTTTGCAATCAGAATTGGAACGAACATTATGAAGCATTATATTGCTGCACAAGCTGCTTTAGGTTACCTGGACAGATACAATGTTGGATCAACGGAATTAAACTTTCAAGGTGTTCCATTAATTCATTGTGCTGGTATGAGTGATGATGTTATGGTAGCAACTTACGCTAACAACCTTTATTACGGAATTGGAAGTGCTGCAAACGCACAACAAGTTCTTGCATTAGACCAAACACAGATTGATGGTTCGGACAATGTAAACGTTGTTATGAAGTGGGCTGATGGTGCGCAAGTAGCGAATCCAGAAGATGTAATTACTTACGGTATTACAAACGCTGGTAATTAATAATAATAATTAACTTATTGAAAAAGGTGGTGCGTTACAAAATCACCACCTTTTTTTTTTAAAAACATATAACGAATGGCGTGTTTATTAACATCTGGAAGAACCGAACCGTGCAAAGATGCAATTGGTGGTTTAAAAGCTATTTATTTTTATGATTTTTTAGAAGATGCATTTACAGTTGCAAATTCAGAAGCAACAGTTATGAATGCAAGTTTAACAACTGCATACAAGTATGATTTACTTGCAGATGGCAACAACTTGGAAGAAGTTGGAACATCAGACCAGAATACTGGAACTTATACGGTGTTACAAACTGCAACATTTTCTTTAAAAAAACAAGATAAAGATACAGCGAACGAAATAAATCTATTATCAAAGGCACGACCAGGTGCAGTTGTTCAGGATAGATTAGGAAATTACAAAGTTATTGGGTTAAGTGATGGATTAGTAATTAGTGGAACAGCAGCAAGTGGTGGCGAAAAAGCAAGTTTCAATGGTTATAACTTAACAGCGATTGCAACAGAAGCTGAATTTGCACCAACATTAGATAGTGCAACAGAAACAGCATTTTTGGCAATAGTAAGTGGTACACAAATAAATCCGTAATTTCATTGTTTTATTTAGTTTTAAAAGGCACATATTAATTTATGTGTTTTTTTTTATACAAAAATCACAGATTTACGTTATTATAGTATGATAGTTTTAGAATCAAATTTCGTAACACAAAGAATTTTTATTATTCCAAGATATTATGAAGAGAATATTAACAATGTTATTAAAATTACTGATAATGACACCAAAAAAATTTCTTTTCCAACTATTGCACAGCAATTAAGTCAAAATGGATATAATATTTATAAATTTGATATTGAAGATTTAAGCGAAGGAATGGGGTTTGATATTGTTGTTTTTCGTTCTTCAACTGATGATACAGTAATTTATCGTGGAAAAATGTTTGCAACAGAACAAGAAACACAAAAATACAAGATTAATGAGCAATAATAAGCACGGTGTCAGTTTAATACAGTTATCAAACTATGTTAAACCAGAAATAAAGGAATATCCTGGTAGAAAATGGGTACTTTATGGTGAGCAAAATTGGTTTTTTCAGTACATAATTGATAGATACAACGGATCACCAACAAATGAAGCGATTATAAACACCTATTGTGAATTAATTTACGGTAAAGGAATTGCAATAAATGGCGAAAATTTTGTTTATAATGGCTTAAATGAGATATTTAACAAGCGTGAACAAAAGAAATGTATTGCAGATTTTAAGATATTTGGACAATATTCAATGCAAATATTACGTGCAAAGGGTGGTGGTGTTGCCAAAATATTACATATTCCAATAAATAAACTTGGAATTGAACGTGCTGATGAAAATGGTGATATAAACAATGTTTATTATTGCGATGATTGGACAAATCCAAACAAGTTTAAACCAGAACCATATCCAATTTTTAAAGGTGATTTAACAGCACCGATAATGATAAAAATGGTTCAACCTTATAGACCTGGTAAGGTGTATTGGAGTGATCCGAATTATTTATCTGGTTTGCAGTATGCAGAAATGGAAGAAGAAATTTCCAATTATTGCATCAATCACATAAAAAGTGGTTTATCATTTGGTTACATAATAAACTTTAACAACGGTGGTGCATTATCGCCAGAACAAAAGGATGAAATTGAGCGAATGATACGTGAAAAACTAACTGGTAGTTCAAACGCTGGTAAGTTTATTTTATCATTTAATGATGGCAAGGAAGCAGAAGTAACAGTTGTTCCATTAGAAGTAAACGATGCACATAACCAATGGGAATTTTTAACAAAAGAATCAAGACAGCAATTAATTACAGCACACGGTGTGTTTCCAAACTTATTTGGAATAAATGATGGTGGTGGTTTTGCAAACAATGCTGATGAATTAAACGTACAAAGTAAATTGTTGCAAGATTTACAAATATCACCGATGCAATCAATGTTTATTGATGAACTTGCTGGTGTTATTGAATTGGCTGGTTTAGAAACTGATTTACAGTTTATACCATTGCGTGAAACGTATTCAGTTGATGAAACGGTTGTTCAAGAAACGGTAACGGACAACACAGTTGATGAAGAAGAAGTTGTTGAAGATAATGTTGAATTGAAACTTGCAGAAACTTATAATGACTATCCAAAAGCTGCAAAAAATAACGCACAAAGAGCGTTAGATTGGGCAGAAAAAAATGGTTGGGGTGATTGTGGTACAAGTGTAGGTAAACAACGTGCAAATCAACTTGCAAAGGGCGAAAACATATCACGTGATACAATATCAAGAATGGCATCATTTAAAAGACATCAACAACATAAAGATGTACCATATTCAGAAGGTTGTGGTGGTTTAATGTGGGATGCTTGGGGTGGTTCTGCTGGTGTGAATTGGGCAATCAGTAAGTTAGAACAAATTGATGCAAAATTATCTGATGATGTAACGTATCATATTGATAAATTTTTAGAACAAGGTGAAGATATTGATTTGGAAAATTGGGATATAATTGATGATAGGCGTTGTGATGAAATGACTTTAAATGAAAAGCAATTAAATACAGTTTTTCAATTTGCAAGAGTTCCAAGAAGTGATAAAAACATTGATAATTCACGTTCAAAACAAGATACATCATTGTTTAAAATACGTTACCAATATGCTGGAAATCCAAAAGGTGAAAGAGATTTTTGCAACAAGGTAATTAATAGTGGTAAAATATTTAAAGCAGAGGTTTTAAACAAAGAACAATATATTACTAAAAAGATGGGTGCTGGTGGCTCGAATACTTACAATCCATTTTTGTATAAAGGTGGTGTAAATTGCAAACATTGGTGGCAACGTGTTATTTTCTTAAAAAAGAATAATGAGCAAATAAGTGTAAATCAAGCACAAAAAATGATATTGGAATTAGAACCAGGTGCAGAACGCGATGCAGCAAGATATGAACAGAATGATCCAAAGGTTGCACAATCAGCATCAGCAAGTAATAATTATTGGAAATACAAGTAAAATGGCAACATATTTAATAACATCACAAGAAGTAAAAAGCAACACATCAATGGGTGGTAATGTTGATTCTGATAATATTATGCATTTAATTTATGATGCTCAAATTATGGTATTGGAAAACATACTTGGAACAGCTTTATATGATAAAATAGTTACTGGTTTTAATTTTGATAATTTAAGTGGGATATATTTACGAATTTTTTCCATTTATATAAAACCAGTATTATGGCATTCAACTTACGCTGCATATTTACGTGAAGCAAATGTTCTTGCAAAAAACGGTGGGGTTTTTACAAACACACCAGAAGAAGCAACTGCAACACCGTTAGAAAATATCCAATATGTAGCAAAGAACGCACAAAGCAAAGCAGATGTTTACATTGAACGTTTAACACGTTTTTTATGTGATAATGATATTCCAGAATACGATAACGCACAAGTAAATAATTATGACATTGATCCAAAAGATGACATTACAACAGTTAGTGGTTGGTATCTTGGGCGTGGATATGGCAAATCAACAAAAACTGGTGCTGGTACAGCTTATGACGAATTATAAAAGAAAAAAGCCTTTTAACGAGGTTAAGAATAAAGATTTAGAAATTTTAAAAACACATTTAAAAAAAGTAAATGAGTTGCACGTTAATAAACGGAAGAACCAATCCTTGTAATACCATAAGTGGTATCAAGCGTGTGTATTTATTCAAATACGTGCAATATCTTGATACACAAATTGTGTGTGTTCCTGGTAGTGAATTAATTTCATTTCCACAAACAAATATTTATGCGTTTGAATGTGTTAATGCAACCTTTGATGAAACCATTACAAATGATGATAATGGTGTTTCAGTAAATCAATCTTTATCATTTACTTTAAAAAAACAAGATGCAGCAAGTACAGAATTATTAAGTTCATTGTTGGATTTTGATATAAGATTTATTGTTGAATTAAATGATGGTAGATATAAAATTGGTGGGTTGTATAATGGTGCAACGGTTGATAATTTAACAACGGTTACTGGTGGCGCAAAACAAGAATTAAACGGTTACAATATAACGATTAGTGCGAATGAAGAACACACAGCACCGTTTTTTGATGATTTGAGTGATTTTTTATTATTACATAATTTTATTATTGAAGGTGTTTCATCTTTGATAGCAACTAAAGATGATTTATTAACTGAAATGTTTGATGATACATCTTCCTACTATCAAGGAATAGTGGATAACTTTAGTGTAAATGGTGATGATGTTTCCTTTAGACTAAAAAGTTCAGAAGAACAACATCAAATAAAATGGTTAAATACTGGTGGTTTTACTACTATACTAAAAAGTTATTTAGATATAGGTGGCAATATTAATAAAGTTAATCAAGGTTGTTTTAACAGTTTAAGTGGTTTAAATTATATATATCTTCCTAATATGACTTATGCTCAATCACTATATGGTTTTAATGGTTTTAGTTCTGTACCTAATCTTCATTATTGGCATCGGTTTGATTCTTTGCAAAAAATAGAAAATGGTTTTTTAAATATTTCATATCAATTAGATTATTTAGAATTGCCTGAACTTACTGAAATTTGGGTTCAAAACGATACAAGAAGAAATCTTTATAACTTATCAGGGTTAAAAAGATGTTATTTACCAAAACTATCTACAATCAGTTATCCAAATGGAAATATAAGAACACTTGAAAACACACCATCTTCTTGCGTGATTTATGTGCCAACAGCTTTACAAACATCTAATGGTGGCAATAGGGAACAGCTTATTGAGTATTTAGAAGATACACAAGGTTGCACGATTGTTTACATACTAAATGAAACACCACCTAATTCTGTAAATGATTTATCTGCAACAACAATTAATTCTGGTAGTGTAATTTTATCTTGGACAACACCTAATTCTACAAACACAGTTGAGTTTTATGAAGTATGGATCGATGATGGTGTAACAAGTTGGCATAAGTATTTTCCTAAACAACATCTATTTTCAAGTGGAACAACTTTGGCAAACCTTAATTCATCAACTAATTACAATATAAAAATAGTAGCAATAGACGAGTATTACAACAAGTCAGGTTACAGTAATACAATAAACATAACAACAAATTAAATAATTTAAACAAAAAAAAAATGGGAACATTTATAAACAGACCAGAATTTGTAACAGAAGCATCAACCGTATCTGCTGGTGATAGTGGTTTATCACACGCAATTTATGTTGGTGGTGCTGGTGATATTGCAGTAATTCCAATCGGACAAACAACAGCAGTTACATTTGTTGGCGTACCAGCTGGAACTTTTTTACCAGTTGTGGTAAGTGAGGTTGTATCAACTGGAACAACAGCAACGGATTTATTGAAACTTTTATAAGAACAAAACATTTATTATTATGGCAATTGGATTTGGCATTGCAAGTAGAAATTGGTGGAGGGCGCAACTAAAAGGTGGTTTATTTCCATCGTTTAGTCTAAATTTTGACACGATTGGAACTGATTTTACATTTACACGTAATTCATTTGCCACAAGAGTAAATGAGTTTGGACTTATAGAAACAGTTACAAATTTAGGTAGCAATTTAGTACAGAACGGAAACTTTGAGGAGTTAGGCACAGAGCAAGTGTCTAATGGGAATTTTGCTTTAGGCTCTGAAAAAATAACAAATGGAGATTTTGCAACTGATAGTGATTGGACTTTAGAAAGTGGTTGGACTATTGAAGATGGTAAGGCTGAATGTAGTGGGAATGCATCACATAGTTATTTATTACAGTCTGAATCTTTCACAAGTGGTGTTACATATAAAATTACTTTTGATATTGTAGTTGATAGTGGTAGTTTTGAAGTTCGGTTGTTAGGTAGTGGTTCTGATAGTGGTGGTATTATTACGTCATCGCAAACAGAATACACTGAATATATAACTGCAAGTGCAAACAGAAGCAATTTTGGCATAAGGTCAAACGATGGAAATGGTATTGGCTCAATAGATAACGTATCAGTAAAGGAAGTAACGGATTGGAGTTTAGGTAGTAATTGGAGTGTAGAAAACAATGAAGCAACTACTGATGGGACACAGGGTTATTTAGTACAAACAGGTACGCCACCATCAGGAACATCAGGAACATATAAATTTGAGTGGACACAAGAAATTACATCAGGTACAAGATTTAGAATCTTTCCAAGAAATGGAAATGATACAAGTCAGTCAGGTGTAACAATCTTATCAGGATCAACAACAGGGAGTGGTAATTTCTTTACAAATGGTAATTGTGTAGGTAGTGGAACATTTACTGCATACATTGAAACAACAGATGGTTTTAGTGTTAAGTTTTTAGCTGAAAGTGGTAACGAAGGAACAATAACAAACGTATCAGTTAAACAAGTAGACCCTAATGGTTATTGGATTAATGAAGGTGTTTGGATTATTAAAGATGGCGTAGCAAGTGGTAACGGAGCAAATGGTTCAGCTCAAGAATTAAAACAAAACGGAACAGTAACTGCAGGAAAAACTTATAGATTTTCTTATGAAATAAAGAACTATGTTAGTGGAGGTTTTGGTCTTTATAATGACATAGTAGATTCAGGAGGTTTTGTTTCAGCAAATGGTGTTTACACAGGAACTTTTGTAGCATCTATAAACCAAATAAGATTAAGAGGAAATGCTTTTTTTAATGGAGATGTAACAAACATATCAATCCAAGAAGTTTTAACAGATGATATACCAAGAATTGATTTTACCGGTAGCACATTTGATGTTCCCGTTTTAAGCGAGGAATTAATTATAAATGGAGATTTTACTAATGGAAGTGCTAATTGGAGTATAGGCTCTAATTCTGAAATAAACAACGGAAGTGCAAGAATTTATTCGCCAAGTGGTAGTTATACTTTTGTTAGTCAAAGTAACGTATTAACAATAGGTAAAACTTATTTAATTTCTTTAGAAATTGTTGAACAAAATTCAGGTGAAATAAGATTATCAGATGGAAACGCTTATCTTTCTAATTCTTTTAGTGGTGTGGGGGTTCATACGTTTACATCTACATCTACCGGCACAATATTAAGAATACAAAGAACTGCTTCAATAACAGACATAAGAATTGACAACGTATCAGTTAAAGAAGTTACTGCATACACGACAGAAGATAAAGGTGCTTTTTTATTAGAGCCACAGAGTACTAACCTAATTGAGTATAGTGAAGATTTTGATAATTCTTATTGGACAACAAATGGTTCAAGTTTAACAAGTGGATTTACATCTCCGAGTGGAAATTTAGATGCTTTTGAATTAACCGAAAACGCAAGTAGCGGAGGTCACTCGCTCAATGGCGATACTCTTTCATCTATAAACGGGGAAGAATATACTTATTCTTTATTTGTGAAATATAATGGCAAACAATGGTTTCGATTATGGGGTCAGTATGGTAATTCAAGTCTTGGTGCTTATTTTGATATTCAAAATGGATTGTTAGGCTCTAAAGATAGTGGCGTTACAAGTGATATAGAAGATTATGGAAACGGTTGGTATAGAATATCCGCAAAAGCGACATCAGATGGAACTATAAACCGTTTTAGAGGATATTTAGCAGATGCAGACAATAATTTTCTTTATGATGGAGATGGTGTTAGTGGTGCTTACGTTTGGGGTGCGCAATTAGAAGCATTAGACTACTCAACATCTTATATCCCAACAAATTCAACAACAGTTACGAGGGCGCAAGAAACTTGTTTAGATGGTATAGTATCAGCTAATAGTTTAGAGGGTGTGTTGTATTGGGAAGGCAGTTCTAATGATGATTCAACTATGATTATGACTGAATTAAGTCAAGGAAATATTACAAACAGAGTATCTTTGTATAGTCAATCTTCAGATGCAAGAGGTAGTATTAGAATAAACGGTTCTCAAAAGAATTTAACGGGAGGAGGTTCTCTTGTTACCGCTAAAAAATTAGCAGTCGTATGGAGCAATAACATCGTTTCTTTTTGGGCAAATGGTTCGCAAATAGACACAGATACTTATGTTGGTTCAATACCTGAAGGAGTATTAACTGCTTTAAATTTTGCACAAGTAGGAGGGGCAGCTCCTTTCTACGGAAGAACTAAAGATTTAAGAATCTATAACAAAGCATTAACAGATGATGAACTAATTAATTTAACAACGATATGAAAGAATTACTAAAAAAATTGGCTACGATTCCAAACGACAAATTGTTACATTTCTTTTACGGAAGTTTGATTGGATTTGTTTGTTTGTATTTTGGTTTAAACACGTTGTTATCATCAATTATTGTTCTATCAATAGCAACTGCAAAAGAATTTTATGATAAAAATTTAACTGGATTTGATGTGGTGGATTTATTATTTACAGTTGCACCATTAATATTATATATAATTTTAATAAAATGAAAAACATTTTAATTGGCAAATATGAGTTTAAATCCGAAGAACAAGCCAAAGATAAAATTCGTGATTTAGGTACTGAAATAGAAGGTGAATATACACCAGATAATATTGATAGTATTGTTGAACTTGGTTTTTTAATTATCACACCTGGAACTTATGATCCAGTAACTGGAAAAGAAATAACACCACCAGTTTATAGTGATAAATACAGCGTTGATGTGTTGTGGTACGATAAAATAAAAAATCCTTATGGTTGGGCAACCTATCAAATAAACGTACAAGGTGAGGGCGCACATTCTTTTTTTGGAGTACCGTATCAAGAAAACAAAATGCCTTGAATGGTTACCGATAAGCAAATAACTGAAATGGTTTATAATTCTTTGTCCGATAAAGAAAAAGAACAAGTTGATTTAGTTGCTTATTGTTTAATGAAATTTAACATAAAAAGAAAACAAGCACCATCAAATAAAATAATAAGGTATTGTAAAAGGTTTAATAAAAAAAGAAAATGAATGTGGATAACAAAATATCGTTTATTACTGGTTACATATTTACTGCAATAACAACAATATCAATTGTGGGTATTTTACAAGCTGCATTAGTTGGATTTATAGGTGGGTTTTTTGGTTTATTAGGTAAGGAAATATTTTATATTGTAAAAAGATATATAAACAATTTTAAAGATGAATGAATTAAAAGAAACCAGCGATGAAATGGTAAAATTAAGGGTGCGAACTTTTATTGGTTTACTTGTTTCAGTAATTGCAATAACAAACAGTTTTACGTTGGTTTATCAAAAAATTCATCGCAATGAAGAATTGCAACATTATAACAAAGAACGTGCAGATAAAATTTCGGAACGTAAAAAACAAGAAGCAATATTACATTTTGAAATGGAAACCATAAAAACTGAATTAAAAAATTGTAAAAATAAATGAAGTATTTTAAATTATCAGAATTTGATTCACCAGATGCAGTTGGAAGTGGTGAGGAAATGAAACAAAGCACTTTAAATTTATTGGATCAGGCACGTGAGGTTGCTGGAATACCGTTTGTAATAAATAGTGGTTTTAGAACCGAAGAACACAATGCAAAGGTTGGTGGGGTTCAAGGAAGCAGTCATACAAAAGGATATGCAATTGATGTTGCGTGTTCAAGTAGTTACAACCGATTCAAAATAATTAGTGCAGCGTTGCAAGTAGGATTTACACGTATTGGTGTAAGTGAATCATTTGTGCATTTGGATAATGATCCAGGAAAGGCACAACCAGTAATATGGACATATTAACTAAAATCAAATAAATATGGGAACAATTAGTGAAAAAGTAGGACAAGCAAAATCCTGGTGGAAATCAAAAACAATTATTGGAACAATCCTAATGATTATACCGATGTTTTTAACAATCGTTGCGCCAGAAGCAAACATTGATGTAAGTGGTGCAATTGATACAGCTTGGGAAGGTGCAGAAGGATTGGCAACTTATGCTGATTCTATATGGGCAAAAATGCAAACCGTTGTTGGTTTTGTTTTAGCTATTTATGGCAGAATAAAAGCAGATGTAGGAATTAAATAAACTAATTGGGGTGTTTAACAGCACCCTATTTTTATATGAACGAAATTATCAAATTGGCATTGGGATTTTTAACCAATGTTACCCAAACAACCGATGAACGAGAACAAAGGCGTAATTTAAGGGCATTTAAAAAACATCGTAAACAAATTTACAAAGAGTTTAAAAAAGATGGTTTTACGCAACAAGAACGTGAATCATTAAACAAGCTGGACAATGCTTACGTTGAAATGACTTTGCAACTTGGCAAATTTTAATGCACAAATTACATTTACTTGTTTTAAATAGGAACGATGAAGAGGTATGGACAGATTTCCATATTGATTTTGAAAACATTAATGGTTATTATAATGATCCAGATGATGATACTGTTATAAATATTGTTATTTATGGCACATCATTTACTGTTTTAAAAGATGCATATTTAATGGCGTTCTTACAGTTCCAAACCGAACAAATTTAATGGCAAAAAAACGTTTTAGATTAACAGAATCAGAAGCTAAATTTTTAGGATTTGAAATAAAAAAAAGAATAAATTCAGGACATAACAACCGATACTATTTAACTGAATCACAACACGAACAATTGTTAAAAATAAGACACAAAGGTGTTTTTGATAGTTGTGATACATTAGAAATTGATGCAAGTACGGTTAAACACTTATGGAAAAAAACCAAAGATGAAAGTGTTTTTATAAAAAATCCATTATACATTTCACAAGATGAAAAAACTTACCTGGATTTGCGTGATGAAATTGTCAAAGATTTACAACAATATTCACCATCATTCACAAAATTAGAACGACAAGAAGCAAAAGAATCTTTTTGTTTAGTTGTTGATCCAGCAGACATTCATATTGGAAAATTATGTACTGCATTTGAAACTGGTGTTGAATACAATCAACAAATAGCTGTAAAACGTGTTTTAAAGGGTGTTCAGGGCATTTTAAATAAATCGCAAGGGTTTCATATTGATAAAATTATATTTATTGGTGGGAACGATATTCTGCACACCGATACACCAAGAAGAACAACAACAAATGGCACACCACAAGACACCGATGGTATGTTTTATGAAAATTTCTTAATGGCTAAAAATCTTTACATTGATTTGTTAGAAATATTAATTAGTGTTGCAGATGTGCATTTTGTTTACAATCCATCAAATCACGATTACACAAATGGGTTTTTTCTTGCTGATGTTATTCAAACATATTTTCGTAATTGTGAAAACATTACTTTTGATTGTAGTATTGCACACCGTAAATATTGCACTTATGGAAACACGATTATTGGAACAACACACGGTGATGGTGCAAAGCAACAAGATTTAGGAATGTTAATGAGTATTGAAGCAAAAGAACATTGGGCAAATTCAGAACATCGTTATTTTTACACCCATCACGTACATCACAAAACAGCAAAGGATTTAATTAATGTAACGGTTGAATCATTACGATCACCAAGTCCAGCAGATAGTTGGCATCATAGAAATGGTTACATAAACAAGGCAGCAGTTGAAGGATTTATTCATAGTAAAACCAACGGACAAATTGCAAGATTGACACATTTTTTCTAAAAAATTACCTTTTTATAATACTTTATTTATCAAATAGTTATAAATTATTTGTGCATTTGTATATACAATTACTTGTAAATTGTTAATAATTATGTATATTTGATAGATATTAATTAAAACCAACAAATAAAACAAAACAAATTATGTTATACGCAATCAAACACCACGAATCAAATTCTTACAGAGAATTATTAATCGATGTATTATCATCGCAACACGAAGCTTTATCTATCAAAGCACCAACACATTCTTATTGGAGTAGATTCAATACACAATACCTTGAGAACTTAATGGTGAAACTTTCAAGTTTTATAAAACAATAACAATTAAAACCAATAAATTATGAAAACAGAATCATTTATTTTAAAAGAAGAACAATTAGAAGCGTTTAAAAATGCTTGTGAAGTATTACACACAGTAAAATTTGTTAAGTATGAAGATGAACAAGTCTTTGTTGAGTTTAAATTTGCTCACACATTGTTTTATTTAGGACAAATGTTTGAACTAAAATTACGTTCTGAATCTTTAGTATAATGGCAACACACGAACTGGAATACAAAGATTTATTATTGACCGTTCACGGTGTTTATTATCGTGGAACATCTGATACTTGGACAGCACCAGGTGATTCAGAAGAATTTGAAATTGAAAAAATCACAGTTGGCATTGAAGATAATGATATTACAGATTTTTGCCAAGATTGTGAATCAGATATTGCAACATTAATCATAACAACACATTACCGATGAAACATAAGATAGTGAATAAATTACATTGTATTGAAATCAATGGGCGTGTAAACGTTTACACGGAAAAGGAATACGAACATTTAACTTGGTGGAGATTAGTTAAACTTAAATACAGCTTGTAATGAATAGAGATAAGATAAAAGAATTATATGCTAAATATGAATTGACACCAAGTGATGTATTTAAACACCAACATTATTTAATCATTACCAGAAGTGGTATTGAAAAAATACAAGCAATTGAAAAGATTGTTGTTAATTTTGATGTTGTAAGGTGTGAACCAACATTTGCAGCAGTAAAAGCATACAACGACAAACTGCAAACATTTGGAAGTGCTTTAAAAGGTGCATCATTTAAAGATGGCAACACAAATAGTTATTACGTTTTAGAAATGGCAGAAAAACGTGCATTGAGTAGATTGGTTTTAAAACAAACTGGATTTTATGAACTTGGTGTATTTGGCGAAGATGAATCAGAAGAATTTAAAAGAAAATGAGTTTAATATATTGTGAAAAACATCATCACACGTATGACAGCGATTACATTACATATTGTGATTTGTGTTTACGTGAAGAATTAGAAAATAATAATTAAAATAAATAACGAATGGAATTAAAAAATGTAACGATTAAAAGTATTGACCAACTAAAAACATTTGATAGTGGTTTTACTTGCGTTGATTTTGTAGTAACAACGGATGAACAATATCCACAAACTTTAAAACTACAAGCCAACAAAGAAAAAGCTGATAATCTTATCAAGTACAACAAACCTGGTGATAAAGTTGATATTAGTATTAATTTACGTGGGCGTGAATGGACAAATCCACAAGGTGAAGTAAAAGTATTTAACACAATTGAAGCGTGGAAAGTATTTAAAAGTGAAATTAAAACAGTTGGTGATGCTGCAAATATGATTGATGAAGTGATCCCACCAGCTGATAATGATGATTTACCGTTTTAATGAGTAAAGATTTATTTATGTTGATGCGTGAAGAAGAAGTAACGACATCAAACTTTTTACCAACGAAAAAAGAACTAAAATTATCATCGTTGAATTTTGCAGAACAATTGGTTGATTCTGGTGATTATGAATTAAAGGAACTGTATTCACAAGCATTAAGATTAAAAGAATCATTAACCGTTGTTGAAGGGTACTTAAAAAAGGCATTACCAGAAGAAGATTTTGAAGCATACGGATTGAAAGGTAATTACCGTTCTGGTGGCAACACTTTAAATTACAAGGAAGATGAAGTTTATTGTCAATTAAAAGATGATTTAGATGCACGTGTTGAATTACTAAAATTAGCACAAAAACAAGTTGTTTTGGACACGTATGGAAATGAAGTTCCTAAAGTTAGCACAACACCAAGAAAATCATCATTGGCAATATCATTTTAATGAATAGTTATTTTGACAGTGATGGCAATCGATACACAACTGCACAAATAGAACGGAAAATTAAAAAAGCAGCATTGGAAGTTTTGGAAATGCAATTCCTGGATCACGGATATAATTTTTGCCAACATTGTAAACGCAACGATGATAAACCAATAGATGTATCACACACCATTAGCAGAAAAAAAGCAAAAGAAGATGGTTGTGTTGAGGTGTTATGGGAATATGACAATTTAGAAATACTTGGGCGTAAATGCCACCAAATAAAAGATAAACTAATATGATTATACAAATAAAACCATTATCAGTAAACCAGGTTTGGCAAGGCAAACGTTTTAAAACACCAAAATATAAATCTTATGAAATGGAACTAATGTTGATGTTGCCACCGATTAAAGTTGATTTTAAAAGTGATTTACAAATTGATTTGACGTTTGGTTTTAGTAGTAAGTTGGCAGATATTGACAATCCTTTAAAACCAATTCTTGATGTTCTTCAAAAAAAATACGGTTTTGATGATAGGCAGATTTACGAGTTAAATGTAAAAAAGGAAATAGTTAAAAAAGGAAGTGAATTTATAAAATTACAGATAAATGAAATTTAATAAAAACAAAGAACGGTTGATCCAGCTTAAAGATGATGTTGAAAATTTTTTAGGAACACCAGAAATTGATACAAAAGATAGAAGTCAAATTTTATTTGAAGCACGAATAATGTATTACGTGGTGGCAAAAAAACGCAATTACAGTTTGAGTTCAATTGGTAAGATTGTTAATAGACATCACGCAACGGTGATACACGGTATTACAATTCACAATAATTATATGGAATTTAACAAAACGTATAAAATACTGTTTGATAGTTTGATGGTTTATCTTAATATGAATGACAATAACGTTCCAGAAATGCGTGAATTAATATCAAAAACAAGCAAAATGAAATCTAAAGAAATACGTTTTGTTATTGATAAATTTATAAATCCATATTTAGAATTAAATAAATAATGTTATATTTGTTACAAATACATTCCACATTGAAAATATCGATTAATAGCAAACAGCGTAATAAAGTAAAGCCAGGTGGAATGGGCGTTATGGAGTTACGCTGTTTTTTTATAAACTATTATGGCAGAAAATAAAAAATCATTTGTTGCATATTGCGAATGGATTGAAACGTTTGAAGCACTATCAAATGAAGATGCTGGTGCATTAGTAAAGCATTTGTTTCAGTATGTTAATGATAAAAATCCAGCAACGGAAAATAAAATTGTAAGATTGTGTTTTATACCGATTAAACAATCATTAAAACGTGATTTAAAAAAATACGAATCATATATAAAAAAACAAAAAGCCAACGGTAAAAAAGGTGGCAGACCAAAAACCCAAAAAACCCAACGGTTAATTTCAAAACCCAAAAAAGCTGATAATGTTAATGTTAATGTTAATGATATAACAAAGTTATATGAAAAATTTGTTGAAGAAGTTAAAAAAGGGGAACACACACAAGCAGTTGAACAGATGTATATGCGTTTAAAATTAAAACACGGTGCATTAACAACACTTTTAAAAGACTTTCAAGGGCAATTGGTAATTGATGATGTTCTTCATAAAAACACGCTGGAATTTAGAAAACATTTTAATAATTGGTTGAACGTACAACAATCAAAAGGAACATTAAACCAATATAAAAAATGAGTGAACTGCTAAACATAAATGACTTTAAAGAACAAGAAGAAAATATTGTTGATGCAGCAAACGTTTTTAAAGATACGATTGTAAACCTGGATGAAAATATTGAAAGACCACCATTGGCAATTAGTATTGGTTTAGATGATTATAGTTATAACGGTGTTCATTATCCCTTAAAGTTTGGATCACTTGGAAATATATCAATGATTACTGGTGAGGAAAAAAGCAGAAAATCATTTGTTAAATCACTAATTGAAAGTTGCACCATTGGTGGCAAGAGTAACAATTACACCGATACTTTAGAAATCAAAGGTTACATTGATGGAAAATATATTATCAGCATTGATAGTGAGCAAAGTAAATATGATGTTTGGATGAATGGCAACCGAATAAAAAAGA
>Ga0098050_1000109_pt1 | contig 30664 bp, 37 predicted proteins | sample 14_taG_FD_77070 | JGI IMG/M metagenome (GOLD analysis project Ga0098050, IMG submission 77070) | Marine viral communities from the Subarctic Pacific Ocean - 14_ETSP_OMZ_AT15311 metaG | ecosystem: Environmental > Aquatic > Marine > Oceanic | place: Pacific Ocean | collected 2015-01-18
AATGTTAATGATCTTGATTTTTTCACCTAAGTGCTTCTCAAGTTCTTTGGCAACAATTGCTGTCCATACAGACGTTCCTGATCCAGGCTTCTGTGGGACAACAAATGTGTAGTCTGCTACTGCTGGTGCAGAGTATCCTACTAGTAATGACATTGCAAGTGCTAATGCCATAAAAGGTTTCTTTAGTTGTTTCATATTTTTCTCCTTTGATTTATACGAAATCTATTTTAGCTTTGTTAAAAAACAATCCCCATATCGCGGCTGCTACCGCTAATGCAAGGAAGGTTGGTGGGAGCCAGCTTGTAAACAAGTCACTCCATTCATACAGCCCTGAAAATTGTAAATAACTTTTCTCAATTCTTGCACTGAGAATAAATCCAATTAAAAAACTTACACGGCTAAACTTTAGATATTTTAGAACTACACCTACAGCACAACAGATTGCAAACATATAATAGTCTTCAATGAGTCCTGTGTATTGTGTGCATGACCATATTAGCGATGCTAGTATTGGCCAAAAATACCATCTAAAAGGAACGTTGGTAATCTTAACTGCATACTTGATAAACAAATAAGCAATTGGTAAGATTATAATAAGACTTGCTAGGTAACTACTCAGCAAGTGATCAAAGAACACTCCATCTGCTAATACACTTGGAGTTCCTAGTTCTAGGCCTACATACATAAGTAAACCCATAACAATCACTTCAAATGGTGCACCTGGAATGCCAAACAAAATGGTAGGAACATAACTGGTAGCCTTTTGAGCATTGTTGGCGCCTTCGCAACCAATGACACCTCTAACATTACCTTTTCCAATTCCATAAGCATCTTTATCGGCATGTTTGCCTGCGGCTGCAACTGTTTGACTATATGCAAACCAATCTGCAATGTTGCCGCCAATACCTGGAATTAATCCAATAAAGCCTCCAATAAAGCCTCCTCGTAATCCATCCCATTTATATTTCCAACTGTCTTTGATACCTTGTATTAGTTGTGATTTAATTAGTGCATTGTCTAGAAAGATTTTTTCAGCTTTCATTCTGTATGCACTTAGTAGTTCTGGAAATGCTAATACGCCTGCCATAACAGGAATCATTTGTATTCCATCACCTAAGTAATCCCAACCCATTGTCCAACGTGAACTTGCTGTTTCAGGATCCATTCCAATATGTCCGACCATAAAGCCGGCAATTAATGCAATGAAGCCTCTTACCCAATACTTACTGCTAATAAACACAACACATGTCATAGCAAATATTAGGAAAGTAAACATCTCTCGAATGCCAAAATATAACACAATCTTGGTATACCATGGTAAGAAAAGGAATACAAGTAAACCCCATATCAATCCATTTATCCAACTTGTGCTAATTGCGGCACTTAAAGCTCTTGCAGCCTCGCCACGCCGACTCATGGGAAATCCATCAATCATTGTTGCGGCGGCTCCGCCTGCCCCTGGCACATTCATAACAACACCGCAAAAGCTGTCGCCAATACTCGAAGTCACAACAATTGCTGTTGTGAATACAACTAACATGTAGGGATCTTCAAAGTATCCAACGAATGCGTATACGGCTATTAGTCCTGTTGTAGCACCTGCTACCGGAATTAAGCCTACAAAAAATCCATAGACAACACCCAATAACAGGACACCAATATATGTTTCCAACATATGGTTCCTTATTCTTCTAAAGTTTTGAGGGTATTACACCAATGAACCTGTTGCACTCGCATGTTGGTAATCGTGTAAAGTGATAACAAAGTAATTATAAATCTATAATTATTGTTATATCTATTTATCTTCGTTTTGTATATAGTTACGATCTTCGCTTCAAAACAAAGTATAATCTGTTTGCATCTTGTTTAATTGTTACTACAACACAATCAAGTTCTTTTGCTACATTAATAATGAACTCTGGAGTCCAATTAAAAAAGTCTATCCATTTTGCCTCAGGTGCTTCATGTTGCTTACCTGGGTTAGCACGGAAAAACAACAAACCTTCTGGTGCTGTTAAATCAACTGCATGACACAATTCTCTAATAATTTTATCAGCACTACCAAAGTTGATACTACCCATACAAATTGTTACATCATATTTTGTATCAGGCTTGTAGTCTACTATGCTACACACATGGTCTGCTTTTTTATTAAATGGATCAACTCCAGTTAGGTTTTTTATCTTTCCTTTAAACTCATTGTATCCACAACCTAAATCCAATACAGCCTTTGGATTTAATGCATTAACTTCGTCAATGATGTCTAGTCCACTGTATTTGTATTTCTTTGTTTTAGGTTGCCATACTTTGCCAAAGTAGTTTGCAAGTATTAAGTCATCGACTGTGTTAACTAAATGTTCTATGCTTGGAGCAGGACCATTCATCTCAATATCAAACTCAGATTTGATTGCTACTTTTAGTGTTTGTGGGTTAGTCATTAGACTTGGAGCATTTTTAATCATCTCCATTACTCTGTTGTAAATTTTTATATTCATTCTCGATGCCTTAAATTTATCAAACTATTATACTACTTTTGTGTTCTGTTGTCAAGCACTTTTTGATAAGCTTCTTCGAATCCTTCTTCGTATTCAGATAGTGGTGCACCATCGCATCCATCTCGCCATGCACGATTGAAATAACTATTTGCACATGACAGTATGGTCTCCTCTGACGTATTAAAATGTCCTTTGACTATCCAAAATAGCCAATAAGCATCTCTATGACTGAACTCTCCATCGTCTCCGTCGAAGTTAACCATTATACGTTTCCTCTAATCTAATCGTATATGTAAGGATCTTTTTTGCGTAGTTCTTCTAATTTCTTCTCTAGTTTTTTCTTATGCTTATACTCTGCAATTAGTTTTTTAACTAACTTAATTGGGTTCCATTCGAATTTCATTTATCTCTCCTGCTCCACGCATCTGCTACACGCCCTGCTAATAATTTGTTGCCTTCTACCGTAAAATGTCCTTGGCCGCCATCCGTAATTGTATTTACTAATTTTTTATCATTGCCTACTATTGTAAATAAAGGATCTAAATCTAAATATTTACAATGTATATGTTCGTTTGTATAATTAACATACTCATGTGTTCTAATAATGTAACCTGGAATATTATGTGCTTTTAATTTATTGTTTATATGACTAACACATGCTTTGGTTATATTTAATACACTATCATTATTGCCAATATCATGTATATAGTCTAATGCATCAGATTCTTTTAATCCCAATGCTTCTTGTAACTGTGGTCTATGTTTTATACCTTTGCTGTATATAATACTAGACTCTTGTAATTCGTGTCTTGTTAGTGGTGGTCTAAATTCTGTAGCATGTGTGGTTGTGATCCATTTTGCATCTTTGTTTAATTGAAACTTGGGTTCAACACTTTCTTGTAGTATAACTGCATCAAAGTCATTTAGTTCTATGCTTTCTAATACATCTAACCATTGTATGTATCCTACTCCATATCCACAATAAAGAGTTATCTCTGCAGGTATATTGTCTACCCATGTTTCTTTGCTTGTAAGTTCTTCATCTCCATTTTTATGGAAACTATAGCTACCTCTAGTGTAACTGCAACCTAATATTAATAATTTAGCCAAAGCGTTTATCGTTCGTTATTAAATTCTCTGTCATTAATTCTTTAACAGCATATTCTATTTTTCTTTCACTTAGTTTATCTAAGACAAAATCGTGTAGGAAATATTTGTATGTATTTCTGCGCCACTGTTCTTCTATTTCGCCTGCTCGGCGAGCTTCGTCTGATGATGTATATACTCCAACCACATATCTGTGTGGTATTTCTTCTTTAACTGATTGGGTGTCTTTGCGTTCCATTTGCACAATATACACTATCATAATCTATTCTCCTATACTAGACTGTTCGCTAGTTACCACTTCCACACTATATTTCTCTGTCCAACGCTCTGCGTCATCCTCGGTGTCCACCATTGGCTCACCTTTAATGTTTAAACTAGTATTTAACAACATAGGACAACCTGTAGCTTCGTGCCACTTGTCCAATAACTTATATAAACCTGGGTGTTGTAATCGTGTTACAGTTTGCACTCGGCTTGTTCCATCTATGTGAGTAATTGCTGGAAATGAGTTTGGATCCTTTGTTCTTCCAACAAATTGCATAAATGGACTACTAGTTACACCTTCTGGCATATCAAAGTAATCATGTAAACATTCTTCTTTAATAACTGGAGCAAAAGGCCTAAATGCTTGCCTTTGCTTTACTGTATTTACTTGATCTTGCATATTTTCACCTCTAGGGTCAGCTAACAGGCTTCTATTACCCAATGCACGTGGTCCAAACTCTGCACAACCGTTGGCAACACCAACCATTCCGCTTTCTTGTATAACTTTTAATGCTTTATTAACAGGATAGTTGCCTCTAATAGCATTTCCAAGATATGGACTATCAAATTCAATAAACTTATTGGTGTGTGCTAATACACAACCAACACTGCTACCTGCATCACCTGGATTAGGCATAATCCAAACATTTTTAAAACGATTAAATGCTATACTGTTTGCTACACAATTTAATGCACACCCTCCCATTAATACAATGTTATCACTGTCAACAAGTTTCTTTGTTTGTTTAATTAAATGAGTAAAAATATATTCATATACTGCTTGAGTGCCTGCGGCTATGTCGGCATAGTCTTGAACTGTGTTTAGTTCTGGTGCCCATTGCTTGCAACCTCTGTGTAAGTTTTGTTTAAAACGAATACGTGGACTGTTTTGATCTAATGGATAAAAGAAATCATCAAATATACGTTTCTTATACTTGTCTGGGTCACCAACTGCGGCCCATCCCATTAGAATATATTCATCTTCGTTTGGTTTTAGTCCAATACGCTGTGTCATTGCACTATACCATAAGCCTATGCTGTGTGGATACTTCTGGCTAAACTTACGCTTTAGTTTAGTTCCATGTCCTTCCCATACTGTGAGTGTTTCAAACTCACCTATACTATCTACCACCAATACTGCGGCTTCTCTGTATGGACTTGTGTAATAACCTGCGGCTGCATGACTATGATGATGTCTAGTGTTGTGCCACGATGGTGTGCGATTAAAGTCTACAGGAACCTCATTATAAAAATCTAATAAACTGCGAGGACGTATTCCAAACTCATATAGTGATGTAACTGGAGATGGCTTTGTTAATGCTGTGCGATATTGTCCTGCACGTAGTTGACGTAAACGTTTAAGCCATTGTGTTTCATACCAATGAACATGTTCAGGGTTACCAAACTCTAATGCTTGATTGATTAATGTTTGATTTAAATGCTTATCATTCTTTATTCCACTGCTACGTTCAGCATGAGCGGCAAACTTTAGTTCGTCGTTGTCAAACACTGCCAATGAGGCATCGTGTGCGTTCGCTGTTATTCCCCATCTAATCATAATCTATTTTCTACTCCGCAATCGTCAACGCATACACTAAACTGTGCACCTTCAATTTTCTTTTCTAATATATCTGTATACCATTTATCTGTTAATATTTCTTTTAATGTGTGTTCTTTAAGGCTGTATTTTGGTGAATGGGATAAATTTGTAAATCCTGTTACACTATCATATTTTTGTCCTGTTGGTTCTACACCATATGATGTTTGACTTGTAATACAACAAGGCCAAACTGTAGCATAAGGATCAATCTGTATCTCACCATCTGTATACCAAGGACATTGACTGTGTTGTTGTTCTGGGCTTTTTATTTTATTGTATTTCTTTCTGCTTTCTCGACTGTTGCTATTCCAAACAACTTCCCTTGCCTGACTGTTGTCTACATCGTGCAATGTAACTGTGTGCGTTGGATATACAATTTCTTTTCTATCGCTGTAATTCTTTCTTGCTGTAAAGCCTGAGCATCCGTATTGTTTTGCTAATTGTTCTGCACGATCTATTTGATCGTTATTATAATCAAATATTGTTATAATCCATATGCTTTTTCCACCTGCACGATTAAATGCTTGCATATTTTTGATAATCTTATTGTAATCAGTTCTTGCTCTATACAATGCATTTGATTCCTTGTCTATTCCATCAATACAAAATATAACTTCTCCGTTATCTCCTAATACTTCACCTAGCTCACTCCACCATTCGGGTGTTCTTGCTCCGCCATTTGTTGAAATATAAACTAACAAGTTTGCTCGCCGAGCAATGCGACACATTTCAATTAGTTTAGGGTTCATGCATGCATCTCCCCAATTACCATTGAATAAGATTTCCGTTACATTTGTTTCTTTTATATCTTCTTCAATTAATCTAGTGTATACATCCATTGGAAAATGTTCTAGTTTTAAATATGGTTGAACTTCTAGTGTTTCTGGCACAAACCTTGCACATGTTCCACATTTAGCATTGCAATAACTAGTTGGATCAATTTGGATTCGTTGAATATCATTTAAATGATTCATGTCTCTAGTTTGTGCATAATCCTAGCATCGTCTCCACATATACCCCATATATTTGGAATAACATCTGGTAATGGTTTATTATGTAAGTCTAACCAAATTGCATCAGGATGTATTGGAAAGTTTCCTGGAAAGCACCAAATCTTGCCTCTACTTGTTAATGTTATATCATCTTCTTGATGGAAAAATGTATGACATCCTAAATCCAATAACGGTCCCATTGTTTCAAATGTTTTAGCATGACATATAACTTCCCATCGTTGTATAAATTTTTCATTTATATGTTTGTTAGGTTCATCATGTCCATAATACAATGCACCATTCCATAACTGAATATCTACTTCAACATGATATCCTATATCAATTGCATCTTGTAAATAATCTTCTGTATTTTCAAATGTGGGCTGCGGTCCTAGAGTATTACCTCTGTGTGCTATAAAATTCATTTAATAAATTCTTTCAAATCTTCTGGAGTTCCTATTCCTTGCATATTATCTACTTTTATTGTTACAACACTACTATTTGAGTCTTCTACTTCTGCAACTGTGTAATTGTAAACAGGACATGTATAGAATTCATTGTTTACTCTGTCGTTTGCTTCTATCATTTGTTTGGCATTACGAATAAACTGTTTGCCATGTTTCCAATAATAGTATCCAGTTGTAGCCCATTCACTAATAGGATCTTTTTCTGCTACACGCACAACTTTACCTAATTCATCTATCTCTGCATAACTCCATTTAGGATCCTTTTCAGGACAATGAAATACACTGATAAAGCCAGCAACAAACACACTGTTGATTAAACTTTGTGCATGCTCGCTGTCCCATTTTGTGTGTTGATCACAATTAGCAACAAATATACTGTCGCCTTCATTAATATGATCTTCTATACTTATTATAGTGCATGCTGTTCCTTCTGTCAAGTGATCTAATTCATGAACAATTGCTTCTGGATACCATTCTAATATTGATTCTTTTAAGTTTTGTTCTTTACGAACAATAAAGATACGTTGATCGAAGTCTAGTCCAATGCAACGTTCTGAATATACAAACATAGGCACATCGCCCACTGGTATCATTGGTTTACTTACAGTATAACCTGCTTCTTCAAAGCGAGTTCCGGCGCCTGCCATAGGCATTATTAATGTTAACATATTGTGGGTAACCTTTTATTGATTCTATTTGTATTTATCGGCGAATCCTGCGTTCGAATCTCCGCCTTGTCGTTCTATACTGCGTTCACCGTTTACGTAATCATTTTTACATGCTTCTGTTAGTGCTAGATAACTGTCTTGACAGATGTCCGTGAAGTATGGCTCTAACATTTCACTGCGTTGATATGTATATAATCTATATAATGGTCCATTTAATTTAGGATATTGATATATAAAGATTTTATTTAAATAGAATAAATTAGCATAATTTGTTTCCGGCATCTGATATCCTAAATTGTTCTGTATCAAATAAATTGTATGCTCAACCCATTGTTGATAACTTGTTAAGATCGTTGTCATTGCACTGTGATCTATGAATATGAAACTGTCTAACATATACATTGGCGTATGACTATTACCTGTAGGCGTTGTATTTCCTACTATAGCATAGTGAGAGTCTGTTGGATAATCAAATCTTTCCCCACTGCCATCAACACACCGTAGCATAGCATCAAAGTCAAATCCCAACGCTGGAAACACATCTAGTCTCCCTTTTAAATAATAATCATATTCTCCATGGTTAAAGTTAATTCTTTCTATTGCTTTAACAAAGGCACGTGGTTGGATTAATTGTTTATAATACTTGATTTTTTGTTCTGGACCTAGTTCAAATTGGATATTAAAGTATGATTCAATAAAGAATTCTTTTATATCATATGTGCGTTCGAGTAAGTTTTTTGTAGTTAAATGTGCATGCCAGTCTTCGTAGTTGGCAACAACAAATACATCTACTTCATTTTGCTCGCCGAGCTTTTCTAACATATTGGATTTAATCCAATGACTGCAATCTTCTATAGCACTGTGTAATGCACGATAGGTTCCTAAACTTCTAGGTTCAAAGCTCAGTGGAAATATGACAGCTATTTTACTCATTTAATTTATTATTTAATTTAATTATTGTATCAGCACTATTGGTTACTTCCAATACTTGACACCCTGTTGCTGTTGCACATTGTATTCCCACCGGTGAGTCTTCTACTATAAGTGTATTCATATAATTGCTATTGAAATGGTTCATACAATCTTCAAATGTTGTAGTGTCTGGTTTTGCTGGAAAGTGTGTTGCTGTATTAATTTTATTAAAGAATTGTTTTATTTGTAGTATTTCTAAACTACGATGCACAAACAACTCTGTGGCATTACTAGCCACGCATAGATAAAACTTACTGCTTAACGCACTAATTAAATCAAATAATTCTTTATTGAATACTATATATTGTTCTAGGTTACGCTGTGTTTCTGCTTGCTTTAATTGATTTAATTCTTCAGCATCAAATTCATATCCTTTTGAATGCAATATCATCATCTTTTCACGTGTGGGTCTACCTTCTACTTCCTCGTCTGTGTATACTGCACCTGGACACAGTTCCTCAACTGCTCCACGAAATGCATCTTGGTGTAACTTCTTACAGTCGGCTAGTGTGCCGTCAAAATCAAATATTATTGTTTGTATATGCTTCATAGTCCTCGGGTGTTCCCAACGGTATCATACGATCTACATGGAAACATTTCCAAGGTTTGGTAGCATGTTCTACAGCAATTGCTGCCGCATTACACAAATAAAACTCTCCGTTTGTTCGTATATTCTTTTGAATTGTTCTGGCTATATCTCTATACATCCATTCGCTTGATGTCCAATGATATATTCCCACTATAGGAGTATCACTTATTGGCAGTTTACACGCTACATTTACTATTTGATTTATTAAATCTATTCGTGCATAAGTCCATTTAGGATCTGGTTTAGAGAGTTTAAAAGTTAATAAACTGCCTGCAATATGTGGATTCTCTAGCATTTCATTGTAAGCAACACTATCATAATCTATTAATTGATCACAACACAATACCAAACTACCTCTATCACGGAATTCTAAATGCTGTCTAGTCTTCATTACAGTTTCAGCCATTCCCTTTGTAGGATTAACTAATTCAATTATTTGTGCATCTGGAAAGTGTAGTTTAATGTTTTTATTTAAATTATATTCAGCACTGATCCGTTTATTAACAACAAAGATTAATTGATGTTCAACAGTTAAATTCAAACTATTAACAGCAGCCGCATACATAGGCACGCCGTCTACATCTAATACATATTTGGGAGATGTGTAGTCTGCATCCGTAAAACGTTTGCTTTCACCACACATAGGAACTATTACATTTATCATATTACTATTTATATAACATTAGTGATATTATATACTATGTTTATTTAGCATAAATGCTAATTCAGGATTGTAATCTTCTAGTCGTGTTCCATACAATTGATCTGATAATTTTATTGATTGTATAAACTGTTTCCATTTAACTGGATCATACACTCTTTGTGTGCGACTGTTAAAGTAAGCTCGAACTTCAGGACTATCATTGTTACTCAGTATCCATTCCTCATACCAATCTGGAGCATGTTCTACACTTAATGCACCTTCTCCCCAATTACTAAATGTTTCTAAATTGTTATCTTTAAACCATTGTATAGTATCGGCATAATTATTTAAATTTAATAGTGTAAATGTATTTAAAAATGTAAACCTATTAATGTTATCAAAGCTCGCACGTATAACTTTAGCATTGCTTATAATAGTTTCAAAGTCACTACCGAATCGCTGATAATCATTATATTTGTATATCCCATCACAACTAATTATAAAATTTAATTCTTTAGCCTCAGCCATTAACAGTTTAGCTTCACCTTCAGGTAGTATAGTAGCATTAGTATTATACACTAAACTTAGCCTACCTACATCTGGAAACTTCTTTAAAAATGGCAAATGATTTCGGCTTAACAGAGGTTCACCGCCTACCATTTTAATATGTTCTACATGAGTTAAATCTAATTCATCTAATAAATCTGGATCGAACCCCATGTTAGGATGCACATAATATCCTAATATCTCATCTCTTTTTCTTAATTTAGTTGAATTAAAACTGCTACACATCTTGCATTCTAAATTGCATGTATTGTCTAGACTTACTTCAATAAACTTTGTATGAAGATAAGTATTTTCCAAATCTTTTAATTTATATGTAGAATTACTGTTTGTTCGCATTGATTCTAGTCCTGCAGCCTCATCACTATAACAGTTTACACATCCTTTTATAGGTTTATTTGCTAACATATCCCGTCTAATGTCCCTAAAAGGTCCAGTATTTAATGCAGGTAATATTCCATCAGCCACACCGTTATCTGGATTAATCCTATCCCATTCCTCGTAATAAAACTTACAACATGGACTTACTCCAGTAGTGCCAGCATAACTACTATCTAATCGCAAATGCACCCACGGAATACTACAGTAACTATTCATATCAGTATTTATAAAACCAGCGTGTCCGCTTAGAATACAACACATCAAATGATAAGACGGCGAAGCCGCGTTACGCCAATTTTTTCACTAAATACTCTATAGAGGACAATTTATGAAAATAGCAGTAATCATTAGAGGACAACCACGACAATATAGTGCAGGAAGTTTATTGCTGAAGCACTTTTTTACTAATCCTTTCCCAGAAATAGAGTTCTCAACTCATGTATATAGTTGGACATCATCAACTCCATCAACTGCCGGTATAATGGGTAGTAATATGCCTTATTTTCATAAAAAGGAATTACTTTATAGTAACTTAAAAAACAGCTTTGACCCAAGCACTTTAACAGTAGAACCAGATAATATTCATTATAAAGACATAATATATCCACTAGCAGAACGCTTGGGTAATAACTTTTTACATGATGATATACATATAAGAGCTGGATTATTGTATTGGAAAACCTCACAAATACTGAGCCATTATCGTGCTCAAAGTCAGTTAGCGGAACATTGTATTACTAGCGGATATAAACCTGATTATATAGTTGATACACGCAGTGATATGAGTCTATATGGAATTAAGGATTCTCTTTACAAATTCAAAGAACACTTAGCTACCAATACAAATGATGTAATAGCGCCTATACTATATAGTTGGAATAACACGCTGGCAGCTGGTGATAATTACTATATCTACAGTTTACCTACGTTGTTGAAACTAACACAAAAGGATCCAACTAACCGTTACAATAGTAGTTATAAACGTGATCTAAAACAACATAAACAGTTGATTAAACATAACATATACAATAGTCATACGCTGTATCCCTTAATGGCTTTTAAAGAATTAAATATGATAACTCCAGAATCAATAGGCTGTAAGCTTCTTTATAGTAGATTACATAGTGCTAAGTTAGAAAATAGTATTAATAATCTTAATGATAGTAGTGTTGAATCATACTATGCTATAATGGATAAAATATGTCCGGACGAAACTAATAGTAACAACAGAACAAGTGATGTATACACACGCTTGTATAACAAACTATATAGTGATCGAGAACCAGATAACTCGTAAGTAGAGTTTACACTATATAGGATTAATGTTATATACAGTTTACACTATATAGGATTAGTCCTTACTGTGGTAGAATGTGATCGAATCATAGCATACAGTAGCCAGACGGCATGGTTTTAATTCATTTAATTAAATAAAGATTCTATTTAATTTTTCTAAAACCGTGGTTGGCGAAAGGCCTGAATCAAACCAGAAGCCACCTTAAACCCCTATAAACCCTCAATGAACCCCTATATAAAGTCTAAATGGTTGGTGATTCACCACCGATCTAACGGTTCTTATATAATATAAGCCATGGTTCTTACGGTTCTAACCACTATAATAAACCGTGGTTTAACCCTATATAGTGTGCCAAATACTGTATATAACAGCTGATCTTTCTCGGCCGAATATCCTATATAGTGTATCATCTAATCTACTGTATAGTATACTATATAGTGTGCCTTCTTTCCTTGTAATATCTTCAAATAAATGTGGTATTTAGGTTGACAATCAAGACATCTTGCCGTATAATAGTAGTATAAACAATAAAACTTTAACCGCAAATAGGAGCGATATATGAGTAGAGTTAGTGAAGTAGAAGTAGATAAGGCAGTAGATAGTATTCGTCATATGAGTCTAGATGAATTGAAGATATTATCCGACGAAATCTCATTACGCAGGAATGCATTAAGTAGACAGAATATGCGTGAGATTAATGTGGGTGATCAGGTATCATTTACGGGTCGAAATGGTGGGATTCAAACGGGTTCAGTTACTAAGAAAGCCATCAAATATGTTACTGTAGACACAGGTTTCGGCCGATGGAAGGTGCCTGCAAGTATGCTTACACTAGTATAATGAAGGATTGCCTAGTAGAATTCACTAATAGTGCCGGCCGAAAGATAGTTGGCACTGTTACAAAGGTAGAAGGTTCGTGGATTACAGTGTTTGAAACGCCGGGATCATGTTATAAACTACCAAAAGGTGCAGTAAAATTAGTCAGAAGCAATGAGAAACCATGAAGAAATATTAGAATAACCAAGACTTTTCGGTTGACAAACATCAATTAATATGCTATAATATATACATATTAAACAATAAAGGAGTGGCATGAACACAGACATTAGGACTTTCAAGAGCGATTACTTAGTTAATATCAGACCTGTAGACTCAAAGCCAGGTGCTGTAGATCAATTAGTAGTAGGTGCGTTCGATGCCGACCAAGCCAGAGATAACATTCAAGCCATGTTAGATAGAGGTGTGAGAAGCCTAGAAGGTGAGGTTGAATACATGATCGAAAGTGTATATACTCCTGGATCAGATGAGTATGCGACAGTTCATGTGGATACAGACAGGCCAACTGTATACATAGGTAGTAGTTATATAGTATAACTCTGCTCTGAACATGCTCAAAGCACTGTGCTATAGCATAGTGCATACCCACGACTAAGGTTAAGCCACCCTATGAAGGCACTATTATACACGATCAGAACCATGAAGTCAACCATTAACCACGGTGAAAGAACGGTGGTTGTCAGGTGAGGTTCCGAGGCAGCGAGCGGGATATCCGCCGAGGCGCCTGACTGATGAAGAATTATTTCGATTTGGTCAAAAGAATTATTCAGAAAAATAACCAGGGGGGACTGTAGATGAGAGTGAAAAAGTTGGTATAAAAAATAAAGGCGGCTTGTTTGCGGTCAATTTTTTAACCATTGCCCCTAAAAACCTTTTCTCACTAAAACCTTTTCTTACTATATAGAACCTTTCTGTATACTAAAGATAATACCTTCTAAAACCATTATGCTACTGTGCTTGCACTGTGCATACAAGGGATATGCACTAGCATAGACCTTGATATACAGTTTATTCAGTTTATTACACTGTTATGTAAGTTAGCCATGTTCCGTATACTATATAGATCCATACTACTACTAATACTATATACGCTAATGTGTTCATAACTGTAGTCCTTTATGTCTACGCTTATGTTTATTCATGCTACTTGTTTTAACTCTACTGCGTCTAGCACTTCCGCTGCTGCGTTTAACTATAGGTTCGTGTGCTATGTAATGTTTGAATTTTTTCATTTGGTTATCCTTTTTAACGGTTATTTAGTCTAAAAGAATTATTTCGTTTGGAGAAGCCACTAAGGCATTTTATAAATACTAGCATGATATATAATCCAGTTAATATAGATTACGCAGATGTGTTTAGGGACTTTCCAATACAGGATACTTATCCCATACACGGACATGCTTGTCATCACGAAGTATTCGGAACGTTTGAGTATGGTAAGTTGCAGATGGCTGTTCACTCAGGATATGTAGACAAGAAACAGCTACGGATTGCTGATCATCCATATACAAATCTAAACATTAACTTAACGTTTATATACGAGGATATGGGTGTGGATTCATTAGAATTAGAACCTTATCCATCATTAATAGATATTAGTCCTGAAGAGTATTGGGTTCAGCAAAAAGAATGTTTTGCTTGGTATCGCATATTTAATGATGTTAATGATTGGGAAAAACTATCAGCAAATCTATTACGTCCTGACAGCTATTGGTATAAGAGCTTTTATACACCGATCAGTAGTGTAGTAAGTAGCTCCACTTGGATAGAAACTTTGAAATCATCATCACGGTTATACTGGTAAAAAAATTTACAGCACTATTTTTTACCTTTGCACACTATAAGACCCCTTGGTTAACACTATAGAAAGACTGTGATTAAAACTATGGATAATACCTTAAAAAAATTGGCGTAAAGCGCCTATCGGCGCTGCTGCTCGGCTTTGGTGTTGTATTCTAACCCAAATCAGCTTCTACGTCTATGCTTCTACTGTTATCGTTAATTCCTAGGGCGCCGATGGTGTATCCGGCTTTGATCCAACGCAATTGTTCTAAACTTTCTAACTGTTCTTCTATTGTAACTTCTAGAGTTGGGTAACGCTGTAATTCACTGCGTCTTATTCCATACAGTCCTAGGTGCTTGCGTCCATAGTTGTATATGATGTGTCGTGTAAACCATACCGCAGTATCACCACTATTAATCAACTTAACAGTGTTTGAGTCCCAGGTATCACGCTTGCTAGTGTTACTCCACAGTGTTGTTATTGCATAGTGTTGTAAATGCCATACAGTCTTTTCAATCATATCAGTTGTTACATCACATAAATCCACTTGCACATTAACAAACTGTGTGTAGGGATCCATGTAGTCCTGTGATAAAATGTTTGCACAACGTTCTGTTCCATTGCGATAAATGTTTTTATCTACTAGTGTAGTGTATTCATTGTTGACTGCATTGGCTATGCGTTGGTCGTCTGTAGTGATATACACTGGGTATCCGGAGTCTCTGCACCTATCTGCTACACGTTTAACCAATGGTTGTCCGTCTACTAGTGTTAGTGCTTTGCCGGGGAAACGACTGCTGTTGTATCTAGCAGGTATAATGATAGCGGTTGATTTCATCTACACACCTTTCAAATAGTTCTAGTTCGAGCATACAGTCACCATCGCTTGGTGCGTCTACTGGGTTAGGATGGACTTCAAGGAAGAAGTTTTCAATACCAATTGCACTAGCACTGCGAGCCAACCCTAGCACATACTTAGCATTGCCACCACTACTTGTGCCGTTACCTCCGGGCTTTTGAACACTGTGGGTAACATCAAACACAATATCAGCATCAATGTTGTTAAGCATATACTGGAGTCCAGTATAGTCTACAATGATATTATTATAACCAAAGCATGTTCCTCTTTCAGTTATCCAAGTTTCTTTGCTGCCATGTGCTTTGTTTACTATGTTCGATGTATCCCAAGGTGCAATGAATTGTCCTTTTTTAATGTTTACTATTTTGTTTGTAGCACATGCAGCCTTAATTAGATCAGTTTGTCTACACAACAATGCAGGTATTTGTATTACATCTACAGCATCAAACCAAAGGTGGGAACAACGCCAACTGTGTATATCAAATGCACTGTGGAAGTCTGTTAGTATCTTTAGGTTTGGTATTTGATTCTTTAGCTCTACAAAGTCATTCATTGTATCTCGCAAACCAAGTCCACGTGGACTTTGTCCACTTGTGCGGTTGGCTTTGTCGTAACTTGCTTTAAAGTAATAGTCTATGCCGTAAGTATCGCATACACGTTTACAATGTTGTGCAATAGTTAAACTTTGTTCGAGGCTTTCGTGTTGGCAAGGCCCTGCAATTATTCTCATGCACCCTGTGTCCTACGTTGTATATCGTCTGATATGTGACTGTCGTTGTTGCTCCAGTAGTATTCAAATGCTATAGTAGGTTCTTCTACTACAAATTGATGCCACAGTCCTGGTGCTACACTGGTGCTTTCGCCTGCTAACAAGTGTGTTACATCAACAATATCACTATCTGGTTGCCATATCTTTATAACCAAGTGTCCACTTTCTACATAAAATGCATTCCATTTGTGTTCATGTAAGTGTTCGCTACAGTGATGTCCAGCTTCACACTCTAGTCTATGCACTTCTAATCTATTGTTTTGCAGTATACTTTCGGTGGTGCCCCACACTTTACCATGCATCATGTTCATCATCGTGCCATTGATCAAACTTATATATAATATCGTCTGAATACTTGTCTATACTTCTTTGCAGAAGTTCTTCATTCTTGTCTTTATCTATCCACCCGTGGCAAAATAATATATATCTATCATCTACATATCTTACGTTACCATGCTTAGTATGTGTATGTTGCATAACATACCAGTCAGTATCTTCGGGTTGAATAGGCAACTTAATAACTTGATCATCTGTAACAATACCTAGATCGCCATGCTTGTTGCCTTGGATAACCATTCTATATCCACATGGTTCATTTGCTTTGTTATGCTCGTAGAGCTCTTTGTTGCGTTTAGGTTCTGCCATGTCAATATGTATACCACCTTGTCTATGCATGTGATTTATCTTAATGTTAACCAAGTCAGTGAATGGTAGATAACGCTGTATATACTCAATGGCTGCATTTTGACTAGCAGTTAAGTCACTTCTCGGATAAGATATTGCGTAGTTTGTAGTTGTTTCTAACAAACGCTGTGACTCAAATGCTTGGGCAGTATGGGCACTGAACTCGTTATTAAAGTCTGCTACTAACTCATTGCATTGATCAAACTTGGGCAAGTCCACTGGCATAAACAATATATCTTTAAAGTCTACTTGCATTGTGTTTCTCCTTAGTTTCTTAAAAACTTAATAGTTTTTTTATACGCTTCTTCATTAAAAATTAAACCAAACTTCTCACACATTGATTTAAAATTGTCCATATCAAATAACTCATCAGCTGAATCTATAACAAAGTCATCTGAATTTATGTTATTCTTATAATTATTTACATTCTCTGTTAAACCCGCTCTAACTTCTTCTTTGGTAAACATATCACTTACTAGTTTTTTGTCTTTACCGTTGCCCTTACCACCTCTAAAATTCCATGTGGTTTTAAAAAATCTTTCTGGGTCATCACTTAATACAACCACATGCTGACCTTTGAAATAGTCTCGAGATTCATCTAGCTTACTATGTATTACATATAAAAGATTCTGACCGTCTTGACATCTATCATATGACAATACAGGAGTATCTGGTAAACCAATTCGCCTTGCATAATCTAACACAGGTATTACAGTAGTGTTGTCAGCAAACCGTCGTTCATAATGGAATCGACTTATTTCTGAATTTAATATATTATTACATGGTTCCCATGGATGTGCTCCATTGGTCTCATGATCATACCATAATATATTATCACATGTTGATATAAGCCTACCAATTTGATGTCCTTTAGAGCCAGGATTAACATTGACTACAATAATAGGATTAAACTTGCTCATATTAATATTTATTCACTGTTCATTCTCTGTATAAATTTACTAATAGTGCGTCCAAGTCCAGCACTTCTGCTTACAGTAGGCTCCCAATTCAACACTTCTTTGGCTTTGCTTATATCAGGACATCGTTTTCCAGGGTCGTCAACAACTGCTGGTTGCCAACTTATTTCACTTTTGCTTGCTGTTAAATGTAATATTTCGTTTACTAGTTCAATTAGTTCTACCTCATCTGGGTTTCCAATGTTAACTGGACCTTGTGCATCACTGTTGGCTAATAGTATTAGTCCACGCACTGTATCTTCTACATAACAAAAACTACGTGTTTGTTTTCCAGTTCCGTGTAGTGTTATAGGTGCATCAGTTAATGCCTGTGTTATAAAGTTACTAACAGCACGTCCATCGTTTAATGCCATGTTAGGACCATATGTATTAAAAATCCTCGCTATATGACACCGTGTTGAGCTTAACAAACACATTGTTTCTGCTGCTCGTTTGCCTTCGTCGTAACATGCACGTGGGCCTAATGTGTTTACATTACCCCAATAGGTTTCTGCTTGTGGATGTTCCAATGGGTCTCCATATGTTTCGCTAGTGCTTGCTTGTATAAAGACAGCACCAATGCCTTCTGCTAACTTCAACATGTTACGCACACCCACCAAGCTACAGTCTAGTGTATACTGTGGGTCTCGTTGATAGTGTATAGGACTAGCCGGGCAAGCCAAGTTGTATATTTGATCCCATTCACGTTGGTTCCAAAATACATTAGGCAATGGATATGTTATATCATGTTGCACAAATGTATAGTTGTCGTTGTCTTTAAATTGTTTTATGTTGTTGCGACTGCTTGTGTAGAAGTTATCTATTGCATCTACTTCATGTCCAGCATCAAGTAACTGCTTTGTTAGTTCTATTCCCAATAAGCCAGCAGCGCCTGTTATTAATATTTTCATATATACCAAAGTCCTAATTGTTTTAAACTTGAGATCTTTGCAACATCACCCAAGTATTCTTTTGTATTATCCCAATCCTCATATGCATACTTTCCAGTTACATGGAAAATATTCCAATCTGCATCTATATCAAAGTTATGTCCTGTGGGATACTTAACAGGATCCAATAGTGTTATATTATCTACATGCTTTAAATGTGTGTTAGAGAACGCTTGACACGTGCCTGCTTCTGCATATCCATGCTTATACAAGTAATCTGTATCACATAGTTCTTGGTTACGTTGTGTTGCTCGCATACCAAACATTCCAGTTCCACAGTTGTATTCGCCGTGTGCTTCAATAGGTTCACCTAACCAAGCATACTGTTTAACACTTTGACATATCATATCAGCACCAGCATCAAACAATGCTTCTACTTCTGCTGTATAGTCAACACGTGCTACACAATCTACATCTGTGTAGAACCAATTCTTACCTGCGTTCATTATTTGTTGTCCTACTATAAACTTGTAAACAAACACATGATGTTCTCCTTGTGGCACAAACACTGTAGGAATTTTTAAACCACTTACTATATGATATGTCTGTAAGTCCAATGCAATATATAACATGGGTATGTTCAAACGTTTACAACTCTCAGTCCAATTCAATACCAGTTGCAACACAGGTTCATTACCCATGCACCAGTATACTGTATCGCCCTCTATTGTTTTACAGTAATCACTTATTGACTGTAGCATCTTTATCTCCTTGGTAGAACGCTTGTATGCTTGGCGTGTTTACGCTTTGTGCTTTTGCACGTATAGGTCCTACGATGTTGTCTATACCAAACTGTTTGTCGCTAGTGCATTGCTTAACTACAAGACTTACTATGTGTTCGTAACTGTCCATAAATTCTGTATCACCTTTTTGTATATCAATTGGCTTGCCATTCTTAATCCAATCGTCTACAATACTTTCTAAACTTGTTTCACTGTTTACTTGTCCAATGATAAATCTATCATTGCCTGGTCTGTCTAAGAAGCCTGCTTCTCTACACAAGTATACATAACCATATGCATCAACTACAACATCAACTTGTGGGAAGCCCTTGGGTAACATCTGTTCATCTGTTATACAATGCATAGTAGGTGCGTCTACTCCTTCACGTAATGCATTTAAGGCATACCCATAATCAAAATGCACGTATTGTAAATCCCTAGACTTCTCTATACGAGCATCTATAATTTTAAATATACGTTTTAGTTTTTCTCTATCTCCAAACGTATCTAATTCATTTGGCTTTTGAAAGTTCTCTCGTAGTGTAATAAAGTCAATACTGTCGTCTGACTTTCTATTTACTTCTTCTACAAAGTCTATTACTTCTAACAAATCTTCTTCCATGCCAGGCAGTATTATATAATTAAATCCAAACCTTAATGTCTTGTCATATAGCTTTCTGTATTTTAAAAAGTCAATAACATTTTGTTTAACACGTTTGAATCCTTGCTTGTGTTTGGTTACTTCTTCGTATACCATTGCATTGCTTCCATATAAACTTATACGCAATACTTCTAAGTTCCATAGCTCTGGGTTGTCATCTAAAAACTTCTCAGTTAACATAAAGCCATTTGTGTATAAACTAAACTTAAAGCCTCGTTCATAACCTGCTGTAATCAATTTCATCAAGTCTGGGTTAGTTAATGTTTCTAGTCCTCCACTTAGATAAAACCTATATGGATCATCGTTGGGTGCAGTCTGTAGTAAGTTAACCAAGTCTGGTGTAGTTGCACGTAGCCGTGGCTTGTTGTATGCTGCATTAGTATCCATGTTGCGTCCACAGAAGTGACACCAGAACATACAACTTTGTCCTATGTGCAATCCTATGCGTAGTGGGTAGCCATATTCGTTGTTTACTACACGATCCACTGTGCCACTTTGTGTTAATGGTATAATTGTATTATTCCAATACTGTGCATTACGTATATCGTTTACAATACAGTCCTGCACGAAGTCGCATTTCTGCAACACAATATTAAGTTTTACAAGATCGTTGTGTGCAATATTTAACTTGCTTTGTATCTCTTGTTGAGTTACAAATGGATTGTGCTTGTAACATTCAATAATATCAACACTGTGTTGTAAGTAAGTGTCTAGTTGTTTATCATATCTACTAGCAACTAGTCCGTTGTCTATTAATGACTTACTTACATATATACCCACTATGTCTTTGATATTGTTTAGTTTATTATATCTAACAATGTCTAAGTGTTGTTCACGTAATGCATCTACTCCGTCTAACACAAGTTCATCTACCCAACGTGTAAGTTGTGCTTCATTACTGCTAGGCATGTCTTTCATAAAATTAATCAATTGCTTGTCTAGTGTTTCGGTGTCTGAACTAAAGTCGTAGTCAACTCCATCTATCACCAAGCGTCTATATGTTGTAGCATTGCGTTGTAAGTCTACATTAATTATTGTTTCACGCAAGTGTCCTGCATGTATACAAAACTTAACACCATTCTCAGTTTGTTGTATGTTAGCTAATTTAAAGTCTACAGTGTTTAATATAGTTCTTAATATTATTAGCACATGTGATGCTAAGTCATTAAACACTGACAGCGTTTGATCACTAACAAACATAAAGTCATGTCTGCCAACATTGTTTTCGCTGTGCCATGTAAAATCTATTTGTCGCCTAAGTATACGTGTTTTACGTTTTACTTGTTGTGCAATATGATTTACTGCATCACTGTATGCAAATTCGTAACCAATCTTTAAATCACAACCTTGTAGTTCTGCTAAGTTAATCAGTTCGTCGTATTGCTCTAGTGTTGTTACAAATGGCTTCTCACACAATACATTCTTTGATAGCAATAGTAATTTCTTAACAGTTTCATAATGATCATCTGCTAGGTTGGCAACCCATACATGATCAGCTGTTATATCTTCTAAGCTACTTACTGTAGCAAGTTTGCTACGTGTGTGTATCTCTGTAGCTGTATTATGCTTTTCTGCTACACTTTGTATTATCTTAGCCCAACGACCACCGCCAACGATTCCTAATTTCATTTAAACACCGCACTACATCTACTACACAATTCTATATCGCAACGTTGTCCATTGCTTAAAAGTTTTCTGTAATCATTATACTTGCTGCTGTTCCAAATGTCAACCGGATTAGTTAACATATCTACTTTGCCTACTGGGCTACGTTTACCAAAGTCCCATGGACACAAATACATTGTTCCGTCTACATATATAAATGCTTCGTCTACAGTTTTCTTACAAGGTAAGTTTAAACTTTCGGTTTGCTTTTCCCATGGATGGTCATATAGTTCTGTAATCTTAGCACACCCTGGTCTAATGTTATTCCAATGATCTATAAAGTCTACTTGCTCTGCTTGTGTGCCGGGCAAGTCAATCATACGCACTTCTATATCTAGTTGTGGGTTATTACTTATAAATCGTTCAACGTTTTTATATACAGTATCAAATTTAATACCACGTGTTTCGTCAAATGTTTGTTTGGTTATACCATCAATGCTAAACCTAACTATGTCTATGTATGGTGCAATGTTAAGTTCCATCTTAGCAGTCATTGGTTCGCCGTTGCTGTGTATTTCAACTTTAGCTGTTGGGTCTTGTTTAATGTATCTGCATATGTCGGGCATGCGTGTATCAACTAATGGATCGCCCAACCCAAACGGTCTATATACAATGTTGCGTCCACGTGTGTCATTGATGATCTTATATATCAAGTCAATGTCCATGTGTTCCTTTGGTGTCAGATGATTAGGACAGAACCAACAGGTTGCATTACAGAATGTAGTTGTTTCTATTTGGAGGTATCTAAACATATTAGTTTCTCAAATTGTTCTACTGGTAATGTAGTTAACCTAATAGCAGTATCACTAAACTCTCCGGCTTTGCCGTATAGTATTTTACAAGAATCTAACTGTTTAATTATTTCTTCTGTGGGTTCAAACACAATATGATTTAGTGTCGGCATACTATAAATTTTACAATCTTTAAAGTATTCATGTGCATAATGTATACCAGCTACATTACGTTCCAAACTCTTATCTACTATGTAATGATTGTTATGTAGATACTCTGCTAATCTAAGTGTAATTGAACTCACACTCATGTTTGCTCTTATCTTAGTTACATGCGATATAATATCTTTGTGACCTTGTAACAGTCCTAGTCTAGCACCTGCTAGTCCCCAACTCTTGCTATAACTAAATCCAATCAAGCAGTTAGGTTGATTGATTAATGCTTGATAGTTCTCATTACAAAAAGGTCTGTATGTATTGTCAACAAAGATAGTGGTGTTTGGAAATGTCTTACATATATATTTTAAAAATCCAAATGAATATACTTTACCTGTTGGATTGTTAGGAGAACATATATAAAACATAGTTGGTTTATATTTGTCTAAATGTGCAACTATATCTTCTTCATCTTCGCTACATGTAATAATGTTGTCGCATAGGTCAGCTGAATTAGATATGCTACCTCTGTATGTAGGAGCAATAGTAAGAAACACACTGTATTTGCTTAGTGTTGCTTCAAACGATAATCTAATAGCCTCATCGCAACCTGCTGTAATTAACAAGTTATCCATGTTGCAATTGTAGTATTCAGCAAACATCTCATAGAATCTATAGTAGTCTGCATAGAACATTGCACTATCTAATGGAATAAAATGTTTGATTGCTTTTTGTATATGCTCTGCAAGAACTTCATCGTGATTCTCATTACGATCTAAATTAGTATAGCCAGCTTCAACTTTCTCTACTCTAGGTAGAAGTCCAGCCCAATGCGGCCTATCTATATCTTGTATGTTCTTTTTAATCATCGAATTGAATCTCTGCTGTTTCTTTTTCTTCTTCTGTTCGGGTATAGTAATACTTATGTTCTATGTCTCTGCCGTATATTGGATAATAGTATATGTTTTTGTCTTTTGGAATAATTGCTTGCACCTTCTTTGCAAACTCAGTATCGTCATAGCTCATACATTTTACTGTTAATAATTGATCTGGCCACTGTGTAACTAACTGTGCAACTCTGTGCAACACTTTGTCAATAGTAAACTCTACGTGTAAACTAATTTCTAATGCTACTCTAGGATTGTCATGAAACTTATCATCGCTTAACTTTAGTAACTGTGTGTATTTCTTTTCGCTTGCTGTTCCATTAGTGCTTATTCTTACTTCATATCCATTAGTGATTGCATGTTTTACAAATTCAGGAAGCATTGGATTGATTGTAGGTTCGCCACCTGTTATGTATAAACGTCTATGAGGTTCAGACTGAACATGTGGATCAAGTAACTTCAAACAATGTTTAAACTCGTCTAGTGTTAGATGCGGACTAAAGTTATCATGTATGCCACCATCTGTTTGTTCAGGGCCTGGGCAGTATTTACAATCATAGTTACAACGTCTACCAATATGGAAATGAACTTCTGTTGATCTATGCTTGCCAAATCTATCTAGTGCAACAATAACATCATCGTTTGTTGCTACAGGCAATGAATCTATCTGCCAAGGTTGCATATCTTTTTTGTTGTAAACTAAATCATATGCTTGTTTGTTGATTCCTTTTGCTTGAAGTATATCAGCATCACAGAAACAAGTTCCTATTCCACAAGTATCAGGAGTTTTAAATTCTAGTTTATCTAGTTTCTGCCAAGGCTCTATCTTCCAGTTGTTGTGTCTTATGTTTCCACACACTCCACTTTGAATTTCTCCTACAGGCGAGATATTAATTATACTTTTGTAAATTGGACAATACCATCCTGTAAAATCTATTTGCATCTTTTTTAGGTTTACCATACTGATGCGTTTGATCTCATATTTGTCTGTTAAAACCATAACAGGGTTCTCAACATATTCTGGCTTTGTATGACTTACAGTTCCATCCAGCATAACAAATATACCTGTATCGCCTTTGCCTATCCACACATTACCATTTGGATATTGTGTAACCAACTGTTCTGTTATCTTGCCTTCAGTATAATGATTAATGTTACCAGTTAGCTTGCTTACTGCATAGCCGTGTAACTTGTCATCTTTGTATTCACCTGCTACAGTATGATTAATACCAAGTCCATGTCTTTTGCCGTCAACAAATTCTGCTACGGCCTCATCTAGCTCACCCGGTCCAGTGTATCCATTCTTTAACATTTTATTTGTTATTCTCATAATAAAATCTCATACGAACTTAGTGCATCAGTATCTACATGTTCAAAACATCTTATACCAATTAAACTATCTGTGTATCTTCCGTTTGTAAACGGATTCATATCAAATACACGCCAACCAGATTTGATTGCTTTCTTTAACTCTTGTAAATTAGGATCTCCATCTTTACAACACATTTCTTCTGTAATAATAACTCCAAAGTCTGGATGCATACATTCTATTGCTGTATCTAACTGATTCCATGCTTGAGCCCCATGTGTTGCATCATGTATACCAATACCTATCTTTCCATATTTGGTTACTAGATGATATATGTCTTGTTTTGAATAAGCATCCATTCCTAATTCTATGTTTACATCTTTTACTTTTACAGCAAGTTTTAAATCTTCTAATTGTCTTTGTTCTAGTTCGTTGTCAGGTAAATGATCTAATGTAAGTTTATCAACGCCTACTATTGTTGCTTCTGGAAATAGTTTACGTAAGAACTGTAGATGTTCTCCTTTGCCTATACCAAATTCCATTATCACTAAGTCTTTAGGTTTAAAACTATTTACATGCCTCATTACCATATCATATATTACACAATACCTTCTAGACATTCTACGTTCAACTGATCTTGTTATGTTGTTTGTTTCAAATGCAAGATTACTGTATGTCTGATATTTAACTGGGTCTCCACATATGTAATTTGAACTAAATGGATTCCCACCTAGTCGTTGTTCAATTCCGTATCCGTGATACCTGCCGTTTATAAAATGTCCTCTAAATGATTTCAACCAGTCGCCATACATTGTAGTTGATCGTTCACCGTATTGGAATTGATAAGGGCCTTGTTCTTTTAATTCAGTTGTAAGATTCTTTTCTATTGTTCTTACAGTTCCATCTTCAAATTTTTCAATAACATCACCTACAGGGCTAAGCCATTTATTAGGTTCAAGTTCTACTATACCATCTTCGTTGCATATGAGATCTTCTACATCTACTGGTTCATCATTTAGATACCATTGTCCTTCTCCAATATCTTCTGCAACAAATCCAGTTACTTCTCCTATAAACTTAATACCTTCATGCACTGTTTCTAATACACCATACCCAGCAGGTTGGTTTCCTTTAAACTGTCCATAGTATCTTGCACCCGATGGCCATACGTGAACCCCATATCCATCTTTTTTATTTTGATGCACTTGACCAATATACTTCTCACCGTGATACCATTCTTTAGCTGAATAGCCTTCTACTTTATTCATATGAAAGTCACCTACTGCTTTTCCAGTAAGTGCCACATCATAGTAACCAAGTCCATGTTCCCATGTCTTCTTCATGTCGACTTTTAATTGTCCTACGTATTGTCGTTTATGTATGTAGTAATCTGTCATTATAAATTTTGTAACATCTCATCAAACCAATTACGTCTAACTTCGTATGCATCTTTGTATGCCATAAAGTTTTTATCATAGATATCAACATCTAATTCTAAAAAATTTACGATGTCTTCAATTTGATTAAACCAATATGGATCTCTTACAAGTAATGAACCTGGGTTAGCTTTATAAGTTTGTAATGCTCTATTTTGATTTTTTTGAAATACCTTACTTTTAATTATAACTGAATAGTCATCATGTGCATTTAGTTTAGGCTCAGGTCCATTGTCAAACAAATAATCATTTACATCCCAATGCAAAAAGTTTATCTGCCACATATACTTTAATGTGCCTTTATCTAATTCATCATGCATTGCTTGATGATACTTTGTATACCAAATATCTTTCCACTTGTCGGTTATAGTGCCGTCGACTAATTTATGATCAGTCCACCATACTTCTGAGTCTTCATCAATTTTTTTATGTGTCATTGGTTTATAAGCATGTGTCAGCATGTAATGAAAACAATCTTCCATTGGGTCTTCATCACACACAATTAGTTTGTCGCAATCAATTTTTTGATCTGGGTATAACAAATCTCCAAAGTAATTACTCCACACTAACATATCATAATCTTTTTCTAGTGGACGCATAGGAGCAATAATATCACCACGTATATTTTCCATACGTCTATGACATTCTGTATGAGGTTCTAATCTATAATCATCTAGCACTAATCCAGACCTTGCACCCGGAGATCCAGTCCATGCATTATGTTCTTGAAACGGTGCTTTATATATTTGTGGTCCTATCCCATTGTGTTCGCATAACCACCAAGCAATGCTATCTTGTGTTCCGTTCTTTGTTCCATAGACTACGGTTATCATTTTAATTTCTCCTGTTGTTTGCAGTAATCATAAAATGCATAATCATTAGCCAGATAATTATGTAGCATCTCTTGATTGTATTCTTCTAAGTCTTCGTATGTTGTATAAGTTTGTCCTATACGTCTTAATTCATTTTTTGTATTATGCGTATGTAATATATCTTTGTTGGGTTTCATACTATATGCTTTTGCAATTATATCAAACTGTTTCACATAATCATCTTCCATAAACAATATGTGATCTAACTTGCTTACGTTATTAATTGCATTAACATAATCATCTTCCATTGCATCTACATCTACTTGCTTACCAAACTCTGTTGCATAGCATTTATTAGGAGTATCTGTAAATGTTTGCCATTGATAAAAAACTGGCGTAGGTAACAGTCTACTTCTATTAATAAACCATGTTCTAAAGTCTATTGTTGTGTTTACTTTATGTATTGTATACATTTCTAACTTAAAATAGTTATAAGCACTCAACATTCTTTCACACGGCTGTCTTAATATTGTAGCATACTTTACTGGTTTTGTCGACAAATAATCCCAATTAAATGTAACACCGTGACCAAATACTACGTTAGGAGGTGATGAAAATATTAATGCATCAGTTATTTCTATAGTTTCTTGTTCTGGTTGTTGGTATCTATATACCAATTCATTCTTAACTCGTTGATACGCAAAGCCTTTGTTGTGCTTATAGCGATCTACTATAGTAGTGCCGCCGGTCTTTAATATATGAAATACTGCTAACGTTTCCATTTATTCACACACCTATTATAAAATTCAATATCATGTTGTAGATCAGTTAACACCATTGCTTGTAAATCACTTTGTAAATCATCAAACTCAACATAGCCATATCCGGTTTTATGCAGGTCGTATACTGTTTCATTAGTCTCAGTCATCTCAGTCCATGGCGTTAGGTTCATATTATATTGGTTAAGTAATTTATCAAACTCACTAACAATATCAGTATCTTGAAATAGCACATGATCAAATTTTTGCATTACATGTTTCCATGTTAGTTCCATGTTCCATTCTTCTATTTCATCTTTTACTAATTGATTCTTTGCTACTATATCTTGACTTACAAAAGAAGTGTCAGCTTTTACATCCCATTTTAGAACTAAGTTTTTATATATGTTATGTATAGCGCCTGTGCTTTTTCTTAAATCATTACAACCTGGAAACTGATGTAAATAATATTCGTATTGTTTTGTTATAAGCATAGGGCGTATAACGTCTTTGTTTATATACCAAAGATAAAAATCAACATCAGGACTATCTGGTCTCATATAAAACAATTGTGTCTTAAAAAAATTATACATACTCATCATACGTTTAACTGGATCACGCAAGCATGTTACATATATTATATTCTTGTTCGGGAATTCAGTTTCCCAACGTCCAATTTCAACACTATGGCCAAATATTACTTTGGTATAATCTCTTGCATGCGTATCGTCGTCAACTACAAGAAACTCTTTGTTGTCGTGCCTATAACGTTCTTTGAGTGTGGTTCCTCCAGTCTTAGGACAGTGTGGATATAAAATTAAATTAGTCGAGGCTGTCATCAAAGTCTCCAAATTCTAAGAACTGTTTAATCTTTCTTATCAAGTAATAATCCATTGCATTGTGCTTTTGGAAGTCTGCACGAAAGCCTACATCAATTTCGTTTGTTGCATAATAACTATTATCTTCTATGTCAACTACTGGTTGCTCTAAAAACTCAGCTAACCTATTATTAACTTTACTAAGGCTATACAACGGATTCAATACTATAGTTGTATTTGGTTGCAATGAGATTGCATCCTCTGACCATATTGCATTTGTCATTAGTCCAATAAACTTAAACTGTTCTTGTGTTTCAAAACATTTACGGACATCATGGTGAACTTCAATGTTTAGCAGTTTACAATATGCATTTTGTTCTAAGAAAAAATATTCCTCAAACGTTATACCTTTGGTGTTGCCATAGTTTTCTAATTCGTCAGTTACTTGTTCTGCTATCCTATCCATTGGATCTCTGATAATAAGTATGTCAGCTTCGTCTACGCTCTTTGTTACGTTTAAGTTGTATGCCTGTGCAAACTGTTCTGATACATTATTGATGTGTAATATACTATGCATTCTCTGGCCTCATCTTACTAAGAATTAAATCTGTATTACAGAAGCATGCAGACTTTTTACATATGTAAGGCTGTGTAGGTAATTTAAAGTTATCAATGTCTTCTAAGCTACCAAGCCATTCGTGTCCACCGTGCAAGTCTTTTTCTTCTGGTAAGCATGTTGCTCCACTGATTAAACCTCGTTCGTTTACAAACAGTCCGTCTATGCCTGCATAACATTTCCAACCTTTGAATTTATTATTTTGTGCAGCATACAATCCATTTGTATCTAATCTTAGTTCTTCTATATACCTACCATCTGGTAATTGATATGTTGCACTAACATCAACTGGCATCTGGTATTGATCTAATGTTACTTTTGGATTACTTGACTTACGTTTAAAGTTTAATCTATCTTCTATTTGTTCTTGTTGTTCTTTTGTATACACATGTGGTTTTTCTTTTTCAGTTAACCAGTCAGCAATGATTGGAACTTTCTCTACAAAGAAATGTCCCATGTATGGTTGTGTTTTTAGAATCTCAAAGAAGTCAATGCACTTATCAAAGTATTCTTGTTTAGGATGCATCATAACACGAACACCCAATAATGTATGCGGCCATAGTGTGTCAATAACTTTAACACAATGTGGTATGCTTGTTTTCTCACTGTGGAAACTAAAACTAACCCAACGGAAACTTTCCTTGTGCTTCTCCCAAAACTTAATACTCTTACTACCATTTGTAGTAAGTCCAACCTGCACACCTTCTTCAACTAACCAAGTCAAGAAGTCATCAAAGATAGGCATTGCTGTAGGCTCACCGCCAGTGAAACTAATAACCAACTGTTCTTCTTCGCCAATGTATTTTTGCACACGTCTAACAAACTTTTTATATGTTTCTAGTTCGTATGCTTTACTACTACCTTCGTAGTTCATAGGATGACAGTATGCACAACTAAAGTTACACTTATTGGTAATATTCCAATTGATGTGAAAGTAGTTGTTATACTTTTGTTTGATCTCTATTAGTTTAGCATTACTGGATAACATAACCTATCACCTCGTTAAACTCTAAGTCAGGAACCTTATTAAAACTTCCAACCTTAATCATACCAGTAGTTAACATATTCCATTTGTTACGCAAGTCTTGTGCATTTAGTGTATACCCACCCCATGCTTTTTCTAATGAGTAATTAATTTGATTAACTGTGTCATCATGTGTTCTACTTGCACCACACCAAAAAATTAAATTACCACCATAGTATGTTTGTTGTCCTA
>Ga0098050_1000116_pt1 | contig 29531 bp, 45 predicted proteins | sample 14_taG_FD_77070 | JGI IMG/M metagenome (GOLD analysis project Ga0098050, IMG submission 77070) | Marine viral communities from the Subarctic Pacific Ocean - 14_ETSP_OMZ_AT15311 metaG | ecosystem: Environmental > Aquatic > Marine > Oceanic | place: Pacific Ocean | collected 2015-01-18
ATTTGAAACATATAGGTTGTTGTCAAGGGTTGTTCGTAAATCTGTTGACCCATTGCTCAAAGCCCACAAAGATGTTGTGCCGCCAAGTTGTAAAGCTGTTGTTGAAAGAGGTGTATACCAAGACTCAGGAACCACCCCAATCCCAACATTGCCGCTCGCATCCAGTGTCATCGCAGTAGATGTGGCGTTGTCATCTATGCCTTGAGAGGTAAACGCCCCGCCTACATCCAGCGCCCCACTGACATCAGCATCCCCAGCGATATCAGCGCCGGTTGTGCTAAGGTTTACCGCTTTAGACCCAATGTATCCTGCCATTAGCTTTCATCCTGTTCTAGCACACTAAGCAAAACATCCGCAGATGTTGCAGTGTCAGATGTTGCAACCACAGTATCACCAGCTTCCAGCACCACCTTTCCATCTAAAACAGATAAGGCAGATCCAGCCGGTATTGGCGCACCCTTTACGATGTATGCACCAGCCGCTTGCACATCCACTTTAATCTGACTTGCTGTGCGATTGGCTACGTTGCATCCAATAACAACAGCCTCTTTGCCAGAGGCTACAGTATGAACAGTGGCCGGTGATGTACCTAAATTTAACGATGTGTAGTTATTAAAAGCCATGCTCTATCCTAACGCTATGGAGTATATGATTGCTTGAGTAACAGCATCCGCTGCCGCTGCGCTTGCTGCCGCCGCTGTTGCAGAAGCTGCCGCAGCAGTTGCAGAGTTACCCGCATTTGTTTCACTGGTTGCAGCATTTGTTGCGGATGTAGAAGCCTCACCAGCTTTTGTCGTTGCTGTCGCTGCGCTTGTTGCTGCATTAGTTGCAGACGTTGCTGCCGCGCCTTGACTTGTTGACGCATTGCTTTCGCTGGTGGCCGCATTGCTTGCAGAGGTTGCCGCTGCGCTTGCAGAGTTTGATGCAGCAGTCGCGCTTGTTGCTGCGTTTGTCTCGCTAGTACCAGCCGCTGTCTCTGATGCAGCCGCATTTGTTTCGCTTGTAGATGCAGCGCTTGCAGAGCTTGCAGCGTTTGTTTCGCTAGTGGACGCATTGCTTGCGCTAGTCGCAGCAGCGCTTTGCGAAGACGCAGCCGCTGTTGCGCTATTACCAGCATTTGTCTCAGACGTTGCAGCAGCCGCCGCAGATGCCGCAGCGCTTGTAGCGCTAGTTGCCGCCGCAGCCGCATCAACAATCAGGCTCCACTTAGCGCTGTCTGTATTGGTTGTTAAGGGCTGAGAGCCAGACGATGTGTGCGCAGTAACGCAGATAAAGATGTTGTTGGTGCTTGTGTCTTTAACCAAGTCACGCACCGCATAGGCAGTGCTTGCACCCCAATCACCGCGAAATGTACCAAGCTCTTGCGTAACCGCAAGCTCTCCAGACCCATCAAAGCCAAATACTTTGTTTGCACGATCTGCCGCAGAAACAGTAAACTCTGTGGATGTAATTGTGTTTGTCTTAGATGCCTTGATTGACCGGGCTATTTCTTCCTCATGCGTTTGCACCATAAACGTCAGCTTGTCTAAGCTGTCTTCCATGCTGCCCGCTGGAAATGGATCATTCGGAACAAGATCCAAGCCTTGCGTTAGCGGTTGCTCGCGCAAGATCGTAAGCGTTTCACCAGAAGCGGGTGGAGTACCCATTGTCACATTACCACCACCGGCATCACCCACACCGCTTACAGTGTAGTTGGTTGTAATAGTTTGCGTTGTTTCTGTGCCGGTTGCAGACCGAACAATGACAGTCAAATCATCTTGGTCAAAGACCTTGAACGTATAGGCAAAGACAGTGGTAGAACCATTGCCGTTATAGCTTACCTTGCTTGTGCTACTTGATACTGTCATCGTCTGCCCTCTTCTTTGAGGATTTCAATTTGCTCATACGCTGTACGCATATTCTCATATCCGGGCATTTCAATCAATGCCGCAAATCCAGCTTGCAAAAACTCTTGGTTTATTGCCGATAGCATAGAAATCCTTTCGTTGTCCGTAAGCCCTTCGTACTGCCTAGAAGATGTAATAGCCTCTAACGTAGTGCGGAAATCCATAGGCCCAAAGCCGCTGCGCGAAAGCGTGATTTCATTCTTAGATAAATTAATTAAGTCTGATTGCGCACCATAGCTAAGCTTTAAGCCCTTGTATCTGTTAGGATTATTTACCGGCCATTTGTTTGTCATCTTGTATAAGCGGATCATCTCGCGCTCATAGCCTTGAAGATCTTTACCTTCTTTTAATCGCAAGCCGCTTAGGTTTCCTAGTATTGCAGCGCCGGGGCGATTTGCAAAACTAAACTCATCAGAGCCTTTTACCTCGCCAAACGTGTCATACTGCACGGCATTATAATCACGCTCATCCCTAAAGAAGCTGTCTTTAGCTTGCAGAGAGTTCATAAACTGGAACGCTGAAATCATGTTATCGCCTACGTTAGACTTGGGCAAACCCACAACTCTGTAGTCTGGCGTGCCATCTGCCGCAGCAAACTGAAACTGCTTGTTGCCATCCGCGTCTTCGATAATCTTCTCAACATCCTCAACCGTGTAATACTCAACGTCATCCCTTGGGCGAACCTTAGTTGGATCTGCAATGCGCTGAAACATTCTTTGCAAAGAGCTAAGAGGATTAGGCAAGCCTATAGGTGTAGCGCTTTCTGCATAACTTCTAGCAAGCTGCGCGGGGTCATACCCGTCCATAAAGCTAACAATATCAGCAACGCCTTGGAGCATTGGAAGTTCTTTGTAGTATTCAAGCGTAGCAATCAAAGCTGCCTGCGCATAGTTTTGCTGCAACTCAGGATCGTTTGTCATATTGGCACGCTGCACCGCATCAGCGGTTACGCCAAGAATAGCACCAACCGGCTCAAAGCCAGCATAGCTTATATATGTTAAAGGCCCGTTTGGAACGCCAAATGGATTGTACAACGGCTTGTCTTCCGGGAAACCTTCGCCCCGAATGACGAAGCTGTATGGTTGCCATCCCGGCGGCAAAGCTTCTCTAGCCTTTTGATCTTGCGGCAAGCCGCCCGTCATCTGCCCGTTCATGGCGTACTGAGAAACGGTGTACATAGTTGCGGAGCCAACAGACAAACGCCCAACAGCAAGCTGCTGCGCCTTTGACCCGTTTAACCCAAGCAAGTCTGTAGAGCTTTTGCTGAATGGCGTGTATTCCATTGCTCTTAGCAAAGAGTTTGTCGGAGCAGTAACAAACGGAATAATAAACCGGCCAACCATAGTGCGCTGCAATTGACCCGAAACTTTCCCGAACATTCCTAAGTCAGATTGCAACGTGTCAAACTTAGCCTTGTAATCTAAGTCTTCAGCCATTGCTTTAGGATCTAGCAGCACCATTCCCGCCTCATCCAAGGCTTCTTGCTCTGTCTTGCCTTGGCGCAAGGCATACTGATATCTGCGGTTTATTGATGTGTATAGCTCGCCGCGCTGCGAAATGGTTTTAACAAATTCATCAGCAGAAAGAAGCAAGCGAAACGGTATACGCATACGCTTGCCAATCTCCGTCAAAGACCTTCCAAACATTGTCTCGCCCTGACCAGCAACAACGCCGTACTGCTCTACATCAAGCTTGCTTTTACCGGCAGGCATTTCTGTGCGCCAAGCAATAGACGCCGCTTTTAGTGCATCCCGATAACTGTCGGCCCAACCCTTTACGCGCAGCAAAGCATCTTGCGCATAAATCTGATCTTCTGAGATTAAAGTCTTTTCGCCTGCCGCTGTTCTCAGCCCACGCACTCCCATGCCATAAAAGCCTGAGATAATTTCTGCGGGCAACTGGTAAAGCATAAAGCTCGCGCCGCCGACAACATTCTTAACTTGCGTTGCCGGTGAAGACAGTAAGCCAGCTAGATATGCCTCATGCACAACTTGCTTTGTCTTGGCCCACCAGCCGCCACTTGCAAATTCATTGATGCCTTTAAGACCATTCTCTTTGCCAGCTTTTAGCAAACGATCAGCCATTGCATCGGTAACGCCTTCGCCGCCTGTTTCTTGCAACAAGCGCTGTGCCTCTTCGCTAAAGCGTGTTGCGTCTAGCTCGCCATCAATGCGCACTTGGAATGATTGCAACGCTCTAGCCGCTTCTGTCTGCGCACCCTTTAGCTGCAATTGTATTCCGCTGTGGATTGCAAGCTGCCTACGAAACTTTAATCTGTCACCGGCATCCGCTTTGCCTGTCTTTATCCTACGTGCGAGATCTTCCAGCTTAGTAGCGCTGCGCACCAGTAGCTCACGCGCTGCAAGAAACTCTGATGCAACTAGTGGCCGATCGCCAATCTTGCGGGCAAGCAACTCTTCTGTAAAACCTATTTCATTTGCAAGCACCTTTCGTGCTTGTATTAGGCTCATGTCATTCGGGATCTTGCCCCTAGTACGCGCAACCGTTTCGTCAGCGTAAACCTCGCCAATAGCCGTGATAACCGCCTGCACATCTTCATCTGTGTCTAAGTAGTCAAAGTTAAAATCACCGCCATCTTTTAGCGACTTAATGTTTTTTTCTTTAACGCTTAATCGATCTAGCACATCATCCGCGACAGCCTCATCAGCCACGCCGGTTTCTGGCTTAAAGCCTCTGGTTTCTGCTTTTAAAGCTTTTTGCGCAACATCGTTTACATCAACAGCTAATGCATCAGCCTCTGCTTTCTCCGCATCTATTGCTTGCTGCGCATCTTCCAAAACATTTGTCGGGAACTCTTCCCCCGGCTTAAACGTCTGCAAGCCTCTGCGCTCAAACTCAGCCACGCCTTCTGGACTAAGAACCTGAGCAGCCAGCGCACGTTTTGTTGCAGTCTCAGAAAACTGCTCTGGCTCTGGAACAATACCGGCTTCTTGCGGCGTGGGCAAACGCGGCGCTACACGACCAACAGGCGGTTGTGTAGGCTGTTGCTGCAAAGCTTCATCTAAAGCCTTGACAGGCGGGGCAGGCACATCTGATACGGTTTTACCAACACTGCCTAGAACATCCAGCAATCGCCCAAGACCAGCAACCTCAAAGCCTTCACGTTCTGGCCCTTTGGCAAACTCAGTTGGCGCACCAGCTAAAGCTGTGCGTTGCCGCGCTTCTTGCTCACCGGCTAGTTCTGTTGGATCAATCGCCATGCTTATGTCTCTTCTTCATTATCGCGCTGAACAGACATCGCTGTTACTGCCACAGGCCCAACTATACCATACTTTTTCAAGATTTGAATTAACCTATCATCGAAAATAACATAGTTATCAGATCCTGTCTCTGGAACATTTCTTGAACCCGGCCCTCTATTCGCTTTGTACTTAATGCCCTTAACGCCGTGCTTCTCAAGCAATTCTTCGCCAGAGTTTTCAACCCCACGCAAAACAGACCAATCATTTAAAAAACGAACGGCTGTAAAATTATCCAACATTAACTTTTGCGCATCTCTAATAGCCATCTCTGTATTGCCATTATAAGGTGGCGAAAACAGATCTACGCCAAGATTGAATGCATCATCTATTGTGATTTCATTTAAAACTTTGGCAATCGATCTTTGAACAAAGGGGGTTTGCTCATCAAAAGGCTTATCGTAATCAAGCAATTCGTCTGGCTTTACATCTAAACCAACTTGATAAGTTTTTCCCGTAGAGAATGATAAATCGTTTGCATCTATAGCCTTTAATGCGTCAAGCTCATCATTTAAGCTATCCAATATAATTTGAGAAATTTCATCAAAACCACTACCTTCAACTATATCTGTAGTTGGATATGTCAGTTTAGTTATCTCAATTTCGCGTTCTGTGTCTTTAATAGCCCTGTCTTTAGCCAACTGTATTAACTGAGGCTGTGGCAACTGCTTGGTTTCTACGGTTGTAACTTTATTAAGGCTGTCAATTATTTTATTGATAGATGAATATTCATAGCCCTGCGCCTCTGCTTCTGGCGTGTCTCCTAGATTTATAAACGGCTTGCCTTTGTATGTGACATCATAGCCCTCTCTTAAATCCTTGGCCTGCCTTACCGCTGATTTATAAAACTCAGCAATGTTTTCACTGTCAGTGAAATAAAGCCCATACCCAAATGCTTGCGCACCCTCGCCAGTGTTAATTTTATCTAGCTTAAACTGATCAAAGTCAGCGCCAGAGCCGTGAAAAGCAATGATCCCCGGTTCCGTTTCTGTAGGCGGTTCAGCTACAGCGACATCCCCGCGAGCAGCAGCGCGGGCAACGGCAGAGGCATCTTTAACATCAGATCTTTCTTTCAACAAACGCGTGTATTCACTAAGCAATTCTTTATCGCCCGGATTATCAAGCACTGCCTGCTTTGCTTGCTTAACTAGATCATCAATCGCACCCGCACCGAATGAGCTAGTTGTGGGCATTGGGCCGGGTTGGTTTAATCGCTCGCCAACAACCTCAATTGCGCTGCGTATTGATGGCAGGCTTTTCTTGATTGCCTTGCCCACAAACATGCCAACACCCGTTGCCTCTGCAATGCCAGCAGCAACAAGCAGTGCGCCAAGCAATCGATCTACCTTGCTATCCTTGTTCTCAGCACGACCTTGGCTAAATAAGCGTGCGCCTTCTTGTATGTCCATAATCCCCGCAGTGGCAAAGTCAGCCACGCCTATGCCAGACTTATGACCAAACACAGCGTTAGACAAAACCTCTGCCTCGCCCATTAGCTCGTTTTCTCTGGTGCGCAATGTCTCTTGGATAGAGCGCGGGTATTCAGCAGAACCCCTTGCCGGGATAGCCTCACCTGTCTGGCTAACATACTCTGCCTCTAAGTCTTCACGCAGGCTGTTTAAAGCAATGTCAGTCAGCGTAGCAGTCAAAGCCTGAGATCCGCTTTCGCGTAGCGTGGGATCACTAGTAAAGACGCTAAGCGTGCCTTGCTGTAACTGTTGCTGTATTTCTTCCTGAGACAATGGCGCGATAGGCTCCACCTGAGAAACACCAAGCCCTGCCTCTTGTATAACTTGCGGAGAATAGCCTGCCGCCGTTAAGTCTTCCTCAGAGAAACCGCCCTGTATATCACGCAATTGCGCTGCATAATCTTGCACGCCTCTGACTTGTGCGCCCATGTCTATGTCAACATCCGCTTGCGCTTCTGGCGCAGCAGGCATCGCAGGCGCTTCTGTCATTGCTGCCGGTGCTGGATCTTTCTTTGGATAATATCGCTGGTACTCCGCTGTTTCTGGCCCGTACTCAATGCCATCAATCAATACTGCACCCGGTAAGCTTGCCTCGACTTCTAAGCTTTGCTGTCCAATCTGCACGTAACCGCCAGACTGCATAGGCATTAGGATTTCGTTAACACCCTGCTCTGGATTAAACACGCTTTTCTTTGACTTGATTGCCTCTGCATTAAAGCCCGCGTCCATAATTGTAGCGGCTTCATCATACTTGGCCGCTTCGTAGTCAGTGTCTGCGCTTAGTAAATCTGACATTAAAATAGCCCCTGATTAGCGTATCTTGCTTTTAGTGTTGCTTTAAACACAGCAGTTTTTGTTTGCGCTCTTTCTTGTTGCGTTTCGTCAAGATTATCAAACCATTCTTCTACAGATCCAAGCGGGTCTGCACGATCAACTGTAAGATTTTGTGCTCTAAACGTGCGCTCAAATTCACCAACAGCTTCCTCATATTCAGCCCTAAGCTCTTCTTTGTAGATAACCTCAAACTCAGTAACTTTTTCTTTGGCAAAAGTCCTAATCTCAGACAATGTCATAGGATCGCCTTCTGCCTCGCGCCGCGAAAACTCATCTAGCAGCGCACCATCAGCGGCCTCAAACGCAACCTTAGAGGCCTGAGCCAGCCGATCATCTACGCCAATTGCTTGTTGCTCATTGTACTTAAACGCACGCTTAATAAGCCTAGATCCAACGTTAAGACTTTCGTCTGCCTCATTAAATATCTTAGTGCGCAATTGGTTGACCATAGACGCAGTAAGACCGGCTCTGACAACTACATCATCAAGCTCTGATGCCCGTAGCATTCCCGCTTCCGCTTTGGCATAAAGCTGGCTAAACGACCTGTCATTTCCCTGATTAGGCGGCGCAAACCCATAACCATCTTCTTCACCAATCTTGCTTGCCTTATCTTGCTGCTCAGGAGACATCCACATCTGCTTGTTTAATATATCTAAAATAGCAGCGCGAGCATCAGATGCTTTGGCAAAAAAACCTATACGATCTCTCTCTCTAAAGTCGGCTTGGAAAGAAACAGGCATTTCTAAACCATTGTCTGTATACAGCTTTTTAATTTCATTAAAGTAAACTACGTCTTCATTACTTATAGAAAACAACCGGTTGTACAATGCACCGTTTACGTCATTAATGCTATCATCTTGCACTTTTTCAAGCTTTTGATTGGCGTCAAAGAATTGCAGTGAAGATTTTAAATTCTTACTAAGAACGGCTAGAGCATCATCTCTTGGCATTGAGTTTAACACAGTCAAAGCATAGCTATCCGTAACGCCTGTTGCCGCCATAGCATCTTCTTGAGATATGGCCCCGCTTGCGACTTCATCTTGCAGCGTCAACAGGTTAAACAAATCCAAAGACGCGCTAGGATCAGCGCTCATAATGTTTGCTAAGTAGCCAGATGCAATGTCTGCCTTCATCTGATCCAAGGATGTATTAACAGCATCTGGATTATACCGGCCAGCCTTTATGCCGTTCTGCATAGAGTTTGAAATAGCAGCCATACCAGCCGCATACTGCTCTAACGTAGCGCCGGGTTTTGACAAATCATTGACCAATGCCGTTTGCCGCGCTGCCAAAGCAGCCTGCTCAGCAGCAATAATCTTTTTGTCTATAACACCTTGAAGCCTAAACCGCTCTTGTATTTCGGTCTGGTTAAAGCTGAATTCAAGCTTTTTACGCAAGCCGGGATTACTGACGCCCGGAAGCACACTGTCTTTAATTGCGTCCATCTGCTCTTGCCAAACATTCTCGCCATCGAAAATATTACCATAGTCAGATGTCTTAGAAAGCTGCTCAGTTACCGCACGCATACGCTCATCAATCTCAAGCGCACCTTCGTTATACTGCGCCTCAGTAATCATGTTGTAGCGTTGAACCGCAAACTGCCCTGCCTGAGAGGCAAGTTCAGTCATTACCTCACCCTTGCGCAATGCAGCTTGCACAAAGGGTTGCGCGTTCATTCTAACGCTTAGTGATCTACCGGGCGCTTCGCTAGTCGGAACTGCCTTTGATTGGTAAACTGGTATTCTCATTTGCCGCCCTTACTTATTCAAACAGTCCAGTATCAATGCCAGCACGCGCACCCGCGCCAATGCCTTTAATCAAGCTTGCAGTGCCACTTGCTCTAAGCCCAGCCGCCTGCGCACCACCTTCCATGCGAGATAGCTGCGCACTAAGTCTGCTTTCTTCTTGCGCGTCATTGATCTGCATATTGGCAATTTCATTGTCGTATTTTGCCACAGCCATTTCATAGTCAAACTCGCGTGCATTTTCGCGTAAGACTTGGATTGGTGTGCCTTGGCTCATGTCAACGCCAGCATAACCATAACCAGCCCTTGCCTTGCCTTGCACCACACGCTCAAAAGCTTGCCCTGATCTTTCACCTTGAACCAAAAAGTTAGCGTTGATAATGCCGCGCTGTTTTTCAAGCAAACCAATGTCACGCTCAATAATTTGTGCGTTAAACTCACCCGCACTCTGCGCAGCTTTAGCAGCTTGATCAGCAGATTGCTTCGCTTGCACGCCGCCAACAACAGACGCGCTTGCACTAACTACCGCCGCAATTGTAAGTGGATCAGCCATTTTGTTGCCTCAAATTCTTAGCATAAACTCGCTCAGTGTTTTTGTAACCCAAGCGAACAAACAATTTATCAAGAGGTTTCTGAACTCTAGTGCTTACAGCCATTATAGAAACACCTAAATGTTTTATTTCTTTTTCAGCAAAACGCAGCAATTTGGCAGCGGCATGCCCTTTTCGATATTCTTGATCTATGTAGAGTATATCACTACTTGCAAAAAGATGCTCCCTATAATGCAAGTGAGGCATAACGGTTATAAACAAATATCCAGCTAAAATGTCACCATCTCGCAATGTAAAAACATTAAGAAGACCAGCCGCATCTATTTTCTCATACATATCCCAACTAGGGTTTAATTTTAAAGTTTCCTTATCATAGGCAACCTCTTCCCAATGCCGCTCGCACAAGGGCATGATTTCATCCCTTACGTTGGCAAACTCTTCTCTCTGGTAAGTTACCGTCATATGTCAAACGTATTCATGCGTGGGTACAATCCTAAGACGGTTAGCGGCAGTGCTTGGCTTTGCTGCACATAGATACGATCATCATCATCAAAACCGCCTTTGAACTCAATGTTTTTATCACCAGTAAATAACGGCACAGCCTGATCCATGTTCATCGAACTATCGCGGAACGGAATACGATCTATCTCTGCGCTATCGTTGCCGACCTCAATGCCAACACTTTCATAGATGCGAAGAGTGATTGCATGGATGCGCTTGGGCTTACCTTGGCTTGTGCCATCAACAGATCCGCTTTCAATGCGCAACGTCTGCATAGAGCTAGTGTAGCCATAACCGATAGCTGCCGTTGTCGTGGAAAAATCCAAGGGAACAGATCCATTACTAACAGTCTTGTCTGGATGCGTTGCGCCATTGGCTAAGATATCAACAGTCTGCCCTTCTAGGTGGTACAGACCAGACAGGCTGGTTACAGCACCGCCAGAATATACTAGCCCGCTATCTACAAAGAATGCCGCCGTTGTATCGCTGCCAAAGTCAAATGTCTTTAACACCTCAACGTAACGCTTGGTAACACCGTTAATTGTGCGCTTCACAATCATGTAAAGCTCATCCTCACCGCTGTCAGTTGGCAGTGTCGCAATGCTTTCAACAACAGCCTGCCCAGAGCCGAACACACCGCCGATCACATGCTTATGCCAAGCAACAACTTCTTCTTCCCGGCGATAGGTTAAGCCTAGCAGCGTGCCATCTGAGCGAATGCACCATATAACGCTGTCTGGCTCTTGCTGGTATGCAAACTGCACAAGCCCGCCCTCTGTGATATGCTCAGCCAATATAGTCATGTCTGGCGCTTGATAGCCCGCAGTGTTGACCTCACCGGCATATCTAAACTCTCTAAGCTTTCTTGCGCCGCGCTGGGCAAACAAAGTAACATCTGCAACTTGCACCGGCTCTACCTGAGCAGACCCATAGTTGCTGTATTTGCGGATAAGCGTAGTTGTTGGCGTGATAGGCCCGTCATTCGTAGCGGTCAAAACGTACTCGCCGCCACTTGTGCCTATCGTTAGAACTCTTGTTGCTGAGAGATAGCGAATAGCATTCACTTGGTTAGACGCAATCGTGTAAATCAGCGCGTCATCGTCAGCAGTGCCAACCGTAAAGTTAGTGTAGTCACCGTTTTTAGAAAACCAAATAGTCTGTGGATTATTGTTTGTGTTGGCAAACACAAGCCGTTGCTCAAAGAATGTAACAACGCTTGGCCGGTTGTTTGCACCAGACAAACCCGGTGATGGTGATCCGCTAAAGCTTACAGTCGCAAACGTCCATGCGTTGTGATCAGTACGCGTTAGCGTGCGTACATCGTAGCTGGGATGCACAATGTACATCGTGTCAGCAGACTGCACAAAACGCAGATCAAATAAGTCAGCTTCCGCATAAGGCGCAGCCGTTTCGTAAATCTCTGTGGCCGTACCGCCTGATGTGTATGTGGTAAAGCTGGTTGTGTTTATCGCATTGCCAAACAGATCTTGCAGCGTAAACGTGTTTGTCGTGACATTCGCAACACGATAGTTGCGGCCATTAAGCTCTGTCATCCCACCTATGCTTTCGACATAGATTTCATCGCCATTGCTGTAGCCGTGGCTACTGCTAGTTAAAACACCGGGGCTTGCCTTGGTGATCGCCGTAATAGTTTTGCTTGCACTAACTAAAACTTGCAGGCCATTGCGAAACACACGCATGACCTGATTACCGAACTCCAAAATATATGTGTCGGTTGTTTTAAACTGAAATGGCACAAGTCTGGTTTTAACAGAACTGCTTTTGACCTCGCCCAAGTATTCTGTACCGGGTCTACGCGTAACACCGCCATGCGGCATCACAACCATGTTGGTTAGGTCTGACAAACCTTCCTTGTACTTTTCAATGTTTATGCGCCCTTCAAGGCGTGGGCTAATTTCGCCTGCCGTAAATGAGCTAAACGCTGGTGCTGAGCGAGCCATTAGAACCTCGCTTCAATAAAGTCGCTGGCTTCAATGCGCTGCGGCGCACCCTCTGTGCTATCCACAAACCTCGCTTCCTTGATCTTAGCCTCATACATAGAAAGCGTAATCTGCACCATGCTGGTTGAGCCGGTGATTGCGTAACAGATCTCTGCCGCCAATCGCGTAGAAAGCGCTTCGATCAGGCCAGCATCATACTCATTCGCGTCAGTTATTCGCGCAATGTATTTAATTTTGGCCGTGCCCTCATCAGTTAAAACCTTACGCCCCTCAATGACAAACACAGGCCCGCCGGTATTGTTAGTCATATTGTCTTGCGGGTAAGACAGCGAGCCATTGCTAAACTCTAACACGCGCAGGCAGAACGGGTTTGTTGGAAGCGGATACTGATGTGCATATCCAAAGGCGGGCGTTGTTGTTTCTTGCGCAAGCTCTGCGCGTCTAATCAAAGCATTCCAAGGATGCGCCCGGAATACAGCATCGCGCACACCTTCATACCTTTGGTTTACAATACGGCCCGCTTTACTGTTTTCATCTAACGTAGAAATGTTGGATGCGCCTAGAATGTTCAAAGCATAGTTTGCTATGTCAACCGTACTGGTCATATAAATCTCTCCAAGTAAGGAAAGGGGGCGGTTTCCCGCCCCGCTCTCTTAGTCTACCACATATTTGATGGTTACCTCAATGGTGCCTGTGCCAGCAGCACCGCCCATTGTTGCAGTAACAATCATACCGTCTTCATTGGTATCTGTGACTGTTCCTGAGCCTAAAGCCAATGTCGCCAAGATATCTACTTTTTGAGCAGATGTAGAGGCAGCAGCAGCCTTATACGCAGCAGCAGCGGCAGAAACAGCAGTGCCAGCAGAATTGGTATGCGCTGCATACCCTACTGACAAGGTTGTTGAGCCACCAAGCGCGTCATGGGCAAGCGAGCCTTCCAGCAAGCGTGCGCCATCAGGCAAGGTAAACATCTGAATGACATCGCCAGATGCCAGTGAAGATGCTTCATAAACGCCATGCGCTACGCGGATACGACCACCTAGAACATTTGACGGGTTTTTTACAACAGGATCTGCAATCGCATTAGTCTGTTGTACTGAGTAAACAGTAGCCATGTTTTAGTCTCCTTACTCTTGGCACAAGATTTCTACGACCTTGGCCTCTTCCATGCGTGTAGCACCGACAGACTGACAGTAGTAGACTTGTGTTGCGTAAGATTTATCAGCACGTTCATCAATGCGGGCTGATGGCTCTTTGCCTACAGCAAGCTTGATCCCGTCCTGAGCAAACGCGATTACCCGGCGGTTTGACGATCCGTCAACACCCAAGCGGTTTGAAACAATAAAGTTAAAGCCAACAAAGCTGTTGATTTCACCCATTGCCAAAGACTTGACGGTGTTAAAATCGCTCGACGTTACCGTTGTGTTGTTCAGCAAGTCAGAGATTTGCTTAGGTGACACAATGATGTGGCGAGGGATTGAAGGATCTACGTTGCCGCTATCCAGAATTTCTTTAGCTTCGATCAACTTAGCCAAAGTCAGACCAGCACTACCCTGAGCGATTTGATTGTTTGATGTATCAAACGCTGTAGATGTAGAGCCGTCCTTGCCGGTTTTAGCACTACCCAAAGCCGCTGAGATGACAACATCATCCATTGCGCGACCCATAGCAGCAGCAGCCGCACGGCTATAAGTCGAAGTCGGATCAACAAGCAGGCGCACTTTGTCCTGATCGTCAATAAGATCTGCATACTCATAGTCAGACAGCGTAACCATACGGCGGCTATGTGGGGTATCAATTAGCGGGGTATCCGCGTGACGGGTTGTTCTCAGAACAGCAGCAGCGCTACCGACCTGATCAAAAAAGGCTTTCTCGCCATTCACGCTCTCGCTGTCTACTGCATTACGCAGCAGTGAACCCATTTGCTGTGACAGCATTTGGATGTTTGCCGAGAACTGATTGACAAAAGCCGTAGTGATTTGTGAAGACATTGCATCACCTTTCTACAGTTTAGGTTTCAGATTGCTGCGCTTGGTTATCCCTTGCGGGGCCGTGCTTACTGCTTAGGGCAGTCACTCCACCTGACACACAGGTTTGTCGCGTGGGCCTTGCGGTTATCCACTTAGCGGAACTCAAACAAACGAGTCGCCTCGCGCACATAAGCATCATGCTCTGGGTGCGCTTTATTGAAATATGGGCCGTCTTCACGCATCACCTCAGTAAGCTGCCGTGATGCCTCTTCTGGCGTCATAATCAATTCTGTTGGATCACCCTCAAGATTATCCTCGCCAATGCCCTCTGCAATGCGTGAAAACATCCTAATCACTTCCGGGTGATCGCCTAACATTCTGCCATCGGCAAGCTGTATCTCATCAAGCAAATCAATATTGCCTAGAAACTGCACAGCCGCAGATCTAGCCATATCAACCTTTTGCTCAAAAGCTTTCCCATACTCTTGGCGTAATTCCATCTCGCCCTCTTGGCGCAAGCTATCTGCCTGCTCCTCAAAGCCGCTTTGAATATTTGTAACAGACGTTTGCAAAAACTCTGCCATGCGTTGCGCTTGCGTGCCGTTCAAGCCAGCCTCATGCGCCGCAGTGCGTAATCCTTCCAAAGAACTATCACCGAACACGCCCTTATCAACTTGAAGCTCATAACCGTTTGGCCCTTCTGGACGCCCAGCGGCAGCATAAAACTCGCCCCACTGGTCAGATGTCCAGCTTGATTGTGGCTTGCCAACCTTGTCGCTCCCGATCAGACGCTGCGCATTAACATAGCTTTTCGCCAATGCAGACGGGTCTGTAAATGTACGCAAGCTGGGTTCATTGCGCAAATCCTCTGGTAAACTTTCCAGAAAACTTGGTGCCGCCTCTACAGCAGCATCCGCTGCGACTTCCTGAGATCCAGTGTCTTGGATTGCCTCTTCGCTCATTGTGGTTCCTTTTCATCGGACAACATTCTGACGATCAGCAGCAGCGCTGCGCGTTGTCCTTCGTTAAATGCAGATTGATAAGGATCGCCAGAAAATGTGGTTGCCTCAAAGCTAAATCGCTTCTTGAGATCACTTAGAACTTGCTCACCGTCTTCTGTATTAAACGTGCGACGATACGCTAACTTTAAGTCTTGTATTTGCTTCATTGACTAACAGCCTTGACCATAGGTGCAAGCTGTTGCGCTTGCTCAGCCGCCATAGCGCTCTGCTCCATTTGCGCTTGTGCCTGTGCAGCTTCCTGTTGCTGCCTGCGTATACGTGCGACTTCCTCATCGCTGCGAATAACACGCGCCGGTATGCCGGTAACATCCACAAGATACTGCACCAGCTTATCGCTATCCAAGTAATCCATGACAGGCGCTATCTCAGCAACTTGCATCATTACCTCAAAACCGCGCAACATAGACTGCAAGTCTGTCAGCTTCTGCGCCTTTGCAAGCGGGCTAACATACTCAATATCTATGTCTTGGCCTTGTAGTTGCTCAGGGGCGGGTGGGAGCAACCCTTCCCTGAGCAGCAACGAAAATGAGCGAGAGATTAACGGCTGTAACAACTCAGACTGCAACCTACCCAGAACAGGCCCAAGTAACCGCATTTTCTCTTCGTTTCGTTGCAACACTTCAGTCGCTGTCATCGCTGGCCCTTGAGCCATAAGCAACTGATCAACATAAAACGCCTGCCGAATAGCATTGCGCCGCTGTTCTTCCATATTCAAGCCAAGCGGATTGTTCGCGCCAATGTTTAACGGCTCCAACCTATCCCGCGTACCAGATCTGTAAAAATTTAACGATCCCGGCGTTGTGCGTACCGGCAACATAAACCCATCATCAGGAACCATTAAGGGTGGATCAATCTGCTTTTGAGCCGCACGAATAGTAACCTCTGACATTTTATTTAGCATCTTAACATCAGGCAGCGCGTTCATAGCAGGACAGCGGCCATAGCTGCTTACACTGTCTTTGTTAAAACGAGGAACCATAAACGGGAACTCATCAAAGCCGCCCTCAGACAAAAGCTTGCGCGTATCTGCATGGTAATACACAGACGCTACCGGCTTGTCCTTTGCCAGCTTACCCTTAGCCTCAGAGCGCGGATACACCGCATGAATAATCTCATGCTCCTTGTACGGCTCATTCTTCAAGTCTTTCTGGCACTGCGCAGGCAAATTCTCTTCGCCAAACCGTTGAGCCATAGCGCGAGAAGACATTTTAAACTTGCGGTAAACAGTATCTACCTGACCTTTAGAGTTTTCAGAGATGCATATCTCTGCAATGTGCCTAGAAGAAAAGCGCAAGCCATCTTCATTACTCTCTATATAAAAAGCAGCAGTACCAAAAACCACAAGATCATAGTAAAGCTCATGGATTTCTTGCTGAAAATTCGAGCGATTAAACGCTTGATACATTTGATCAAGGCATAACTCCAACCACTCATTTGCCAAGTCATTGTTTTGCAAGTCTGGATTGCGATAACGCATAGAAAACCAAGGCGAACTAGGGCTAGTCAGCATTCCATGCAATGAAGACGCCAACAGTTCCACAGCATGAATAGCAGTGCCATCATAAATTAACTCTGTACGCTTATCACCTTGCGTGCGCTTCTTCGTAATATCTGCCTTACGTGGCAGCATATAATCCGCAAGCTCTTGCCAATGGTTCTCCCAATTAGAACGCTGGCTTTGCAAAGTCTTATAACGCCGATCTAACTGCGCAATCATTGGCAATACTTGCATCACATCATCCCGTAGCTAGTCATAATAGAACGCTTCTTTTTCTTCTGCTCAGGGCTTAAACCCTCAACAGATCCACCCTGAGTACGACCAGCCATCTTTTGATTAAGCCGTTCCAAAGGATCTACAGTCAAATCAGCGCGGCGCTTAGCTGGTTGAGAAGAGCGTGCGCCCATCTCACCAGCAATGTTCTTACGCATCATCACTTGATTAAACCACCCATCAGTGAACGCCTGCGGCGCGTAGCAGGCTCAGAAGTCAACAAGCCTTGAGGCGTTGTGGCAATCGTAGAGCGCCGCCCCTTCTTGGCAGTCTCCGCAACCTTTTCCTCCGCTGGGCCTTCTGCCTGCGCCTTGATAATAGCAGCCTCTTCAACACCCGCCTTTGCAGTCGTTGTGCCAGCACCAGTGTCAGGCTTTTTAGGCGCACCCCTGCCCTCAGTCGGACTAGGCTTTGCAGCGGGCTTTGGCTTTGGCTTTGGCTTTGGCGCTGGCTTTGGCGCTGGGGGCTTAGGTGGTTTAGGCGCTGGCGGCGGTGTAGGCGCAGGCGCCGGTGCGGGCGCTGGCTCAGGCTCAGGTGTGCTACTACCACCACCACCTAATAAATCAATATCTAATATCTTGCCAGCCGCTGCCGCGCCAAGTATTGCCGTTACTGGATCACCCATATCTCACCTCATGCCGCAAAAGGGTTATAGTCCATGACAGCCTGCATCTGTGGTGGCCGCATACTACCGCGACTTTCACGTAAACCAACTGCCAAATATCTAAACGCATCAGCCGCATGACTAGACCAGTCATGCACCGGGTTCGCCCGGAAACTGCGCGTCCTCTCATTGTACGCCCGGTGATACTGCCGCAACGCTTCCAATCCATCTTTACACGCATCACGATCAAACCACAGACGCGGTATCAACATCTGCGCAGCGTGTATGCCATCCTCAACAGGCAATTTAGGAACAACTCTAAAATTCAAACCCAAATCCCAAGCAACCTCTCTACGGCTCTTACCAGAACCTAACTCCCTTACCTCTATATCATGCGGAGCATTATGATCGCCATATAAATATTTTTTTGCTGAGAGAATTTGGCAATAGTGTGGCAACCCCTCATTCCTATTCTCATAGTAATCAATAACGTGAACGGCGCGACCAACAGTCTGCGTAAACCATATCGCCGTACTATCGCCAACACCAAGATCCCACCAAGTCTCTACACGAACAGACGGATCATACGGTACACTGCAAACCCGACCAGACGCCGTAATCTCTTCAAGCTCCTTGCCATAAATAGCACCGGGAACATTCGCATTCCAACTACACTCAAACTCCTGAGCATACTGGTCTACACTCATCATAACCTTGGCAGCTTCCAATTCCTCATCATCCAATATACCAGTCTCAGACGCACGGTATATCGCAGCCAACCAATCATCATTCCCAACAGCTTCCTCATACTTCTCATAGAAAGCATTGTGACCTTTAGGCGTGCCAACAAATACACACCAACCCTTCCGATCAGACAAAGCTGGCCGCAATACCTCTGGAAATACATTCTCAGGCATGTCAGCGACCTCATCCATCACGCAGCCGTCAAGATAGATGCCTCTTAAACTATCGGGATTTTCCGCACCAAGAAGGCTAATCCTAGCACCAGTAGGCAAATCACACCGCAATTCAGTCTCATGAAACTTCACGCCCGGTATCTTGCCAGCAAACTGCTTTATATAATCCCACGCCACATTCTTAGCCTGACGATAAGTCGGAGCCATATACGCATAACGTGGCGCTTCCTTCCCACTCATTAACGCATCACGCAATATATGATTAACAGCCCAAACCGTCTTGCCAAACCTACGATGACAAACAACAACACCCCAACGCTTAGACTGCATCTCATCATGCAATGAACGCTGCAACGTGCGCGGCTCATACGGTATCTCAATATGCATCAGTGCTTCGTCTTTCCGCTAAATGTCAGCAAACCAGCACGCACCAACATCTTCTCATACAAGTCAATCAACAGCACAGCAGCCTGATACTGCTCAGAGGCGCTAGGAGCGTCCACAGTAAGCCTACGCAACTCTTTGATGTGTGACAGCAGGGATGTGCTTTCGGCGTTCATACAGGCTCCGTGTGTGGGTGTACTGTGTTGGGGTAGTATACGTGTATAGCAGCGGCGGGCGGTTTGGCGGGGGGTGGGGGTGCCCGATCTGCAAAAACTTTACATAATACGTATTATGCGACAATAATGTTGTGCAATTACAATGGCTTGGCAGTATGCCTGCGCTTACCGGCAATTGCTTTCGCCTTATGGTTGAAAATGAAACAAGCTTAGCCTGCCTGCCTCACGCGTGTAGATCGGACGCACAAGATGTACCATATATACATATCCAACCCCTAACCTAATGCCTCACTTCCTCATCATGCTCGACCACATCCACCGCATTGACAGCCACATCTCCCCCGGCCCAACTGATTGTAACCGTCTGTGATTGCTGCGCTGTGTCTTCCTTTTTGTCACGCACACCGAATGGCTGATTGCGTGCTGTTGTCCACTTAAGAGTGTCTATCTCTAGCCTGCGTCTGTTCACCTCCGCATTGAGATGACGCACATCACCGCCTTCTGGTAATGGCTCCATAGCCAGCTTGTTTATCTTGTCGCTGTAATACTCTGCCTGCAAGATCCTGCCGCGTCTGTATAGTTCAAACATGTCATCATCGCTTGCGACTGCTCTTGTGACTGCGCGATACGTGGGCATGTCGCTATCGGCTGTGATATCCACAAGTGTTTCGCCCTGCGCTAATCTATCAACGATCTTTTCCATGATCTTTGCGTTGACTGTTTTCGATGGCATTTGCATTCCTAGTAAAAAAAATGCCCCGCATAGCAGGGCAAGTTATTGAGAACAGAAATCGCATCAGGCTTAGACAGGAGGAACAACCAAGCACAACAACTTGCGATTATATACCATTTGTAGCGCATTTCGGTCTGTTCGTCTACTACATATGTTTGTTATTCTGCTACTTGACATATCGTGACAAATGCTTATCTATGGTCATGTAACAACTCAACATGGGGAAACTTATGAAAATTACCAAAGCAGCCATACAAGCTCTCGCGACACAGCCGGTCAAAGCCCAATACAGTCTGGAGACAGACAAAGCCATTTATCTGGAAAGTGTAATTGATGCTGGCGGTTTCGACATCAGCTTGACTGATCGCCCTATGCAGTGGGAGCGCTGCATTGAGTGGTTTGAAGAGGTGACAGCATGAAGCCCTTTACCGTGTCAATCACCTACCAAACCCTGCGCGGCAACCTTGCGGTTGCTGCGTACATTATTCAATCAAACACTGGTTCCTTTGCCAGAAGACAGGGCCTGCGCCGCTTGTTGCGTGATGGCCGCAAGCAGCACCTGTGTACCCTTCACATCCAATCATACGAGGTAAAACTATGAGCAATACAGTTTACAATTTTGACCCTGACATTTTTAGCATAAAGGTTAAAAAGCCAAAGCGCATCACTCGCGCTCAAATTCTCAAAGCAATTAGATGCAAGCATCTAAGCCTAGAAAAAGTTTTAACAAATGTAGGTAATTACTTTCTGTTTACCTATGACACGCACCCGCACTTGGATGGTGAGGATCGTCCAGAGGGCGCTGATTGGGCGCAGCATATCGTTAACGTGCATCAGCTAAATCACATGAGCCTACATAATTGGATCAGTGAAGGGTTAGACATGGTTAAGGCTATGGAAGGAGAAACCTACGGCTTAGATGATCCAGAGCGCTTTGCGAAAGACGAAGATGGAAACACGATTGTTGTTGCAAGAGCAGGAGAGCCAAAACAATGAACTCATTTAACAAACTCCGCGCCATGTTGCGCGACATGGAAGACAGCTTAGGCATCGTGGGCGATATCATCGGCGCACTGTCATTGTTCGGCATTCTATTCGTAGGCCTGTTCTTTGCCGGTGTATTCCAATGAGCAAGACATCTAAAACCTATGGCCTCAATGATCGCTTTGCTAAGGACAAAGATGGCAACACTGTAGTCATTGCAAGGGTTGGAGATGCCAAGCCAAACCTTACTTACATCTTCCCATATGATCGGATCAAATCTGAGAAACAGAACGGATTATGGCAAGTCTGGGTTGAACATCAAAACACCGCAGACATCGAAGCCTTTGCCCAAGACGCAACCAAACAAAAAGCAATCTTTAAGCTTGGCATGGATTGGGCCAGAAAAAACCGATAGTCAATACACCCTCACAGCCACACAGAAGCCCCCTCAGTGGGGCTTTTGCTTTTTCTGGGGCATACCTAGCCTAACCAAACTTACCCGCCCTCATTTGCAGGCTTTGTGGCCTTCTAGGATCTATTGCCCATGTCAGTCTAACCAGTGCCGCTTGGTACTCCGCTTTCACGCTGTGACGCGACTTTCCCAGCAGCTTAGAAAGATACGCCCACTTTGGCCCACGCTCCCGGCCAACGGCACTATGCGCAGCCGCCCAGATAATCTGCCGATCTTCTTTGCTGAGAAGCAATCCTAAGTCGATAGCATTATCCAAGCGATCTATCTGCTCAGATGTTGGCTGTATACGCACGACTTGCGCATCAGACCAGCCATAGGCTGACCAGCTTTGCACGTACTCAGGCCAGCTTGACATCTTCTGCTTGCGAAACGGAGCAGGCAAGGCACGCTCAGTCTGCGCAGCCTCAAGAAATAAATCATGCAAATCTGTAACCGTAAGCTTGCTGTAATTACTCTGCCGCATCAGCCATGTTCCTTTCAACCTGTTCCGCAAACTGCGCCTGCTCCATAGGTGACATCGCCATCACAGACGAAACAACCTGCATATAATTATCACGCGAGTTTACCTTACGAAGAAATCTAAGGATCTTTTCTAAACGATAAGACAACGGATCTTCCTGTATCTTTTTCACCGCTGCTTTGTACGCTGGCCGCATCCGCTGCAATGTCTGCACCAGCTTTTGATTTGCCCGATCATCTGTACAAGCTTGTACTGTATGACCAGTCTTACAAGTATTTATAGTATTAGTATTTATGTATTCCTTAGTATTAGGAATACTAGTATTTACGTAATTACTAGTATTTATGTAATTACTAGTATGTATCTCGCCTGCGCGGCTCGCGTTAGCGTACTTGGAAAAGCCCATATGTCAATCCCCTTTATTTAGCCGCGACAATGTGTCTATAATCACACGATCATCATCGCTTTTGTAGGCTAGATCTGCGTAGAGATATGCGTAGTTTACCAAGTCAACGATGTTGTCTTCGTCGTTCTTCCCGGCAATCTCTCTGGCAATCTTCATATCACTGAGCATCAGGCAAACTGTACTTTCCGAAACCGGCACGCCTACGTGCTGGCTCCAGCGTTGTGCCAGCAGGCGGTAAAGCTTGCTGTGATGCCCGCGCTGCTCTGCTCTTTGCAGCAATATCTCGCTGCTTTTTTTCTGCAATTCTTCGATGTAAGTCACAAACTGTCTCCCAACATTTCTGGTTACTGGCGCAGATCAACTCGCCGCTAAGCAAGATGACCCAGCCATCTAGGTTTAGATCGTGCAAGAACCCGCAGCCCTTGCACGTTACGGGCCTACTCTTCTTCCTGCCCATGATCAGGCACGTAGCCATACCCCTCGCAGTCCTCGCAAGTCACGTTGACCTCGCTGAGAAAACCACCGTTTACATAATCCACGACAGGCTTTTCAGCCATGCGCTCTCCATCGCCGTGACAAGCCGTGCATTTCTTAGCAGGCTCTTCCCAACGCTGACCGTGTGCAACAAAACTGAACACAGCGCCATCAGAAGTTACACTTAAACTTTTCACAGCCAATCCTTTCTTAGCAGAATTGTATATCCAAACATTTTAAACAGCGTGCGCTGCTTTGGATTGTGCCGCTTGTGCGCCTTGCGCATCCGTTTACTGTGCGCTTGCCGTTGTTGCTTACTCCATGCCATTTTTACTCTCCTTTATTTTGGCTTCGTATCTCCAAAGAACCTCAGTGACGCGCTTTCGATTAACGCCTTTAAACGACATACGCTTGCAAATTATTTCCTTGTCCTTGCCCTGCTTGGCAAGCTTAATAATCTCTTGCGTTTCTGGGTTCATCTCACGCCCGCCAACCTTGTATTCTGGCGGTCTATTGGTCTTAAATTCTTGCGTTCTACCATCACGCTCACGCGCTCGCTTGCGCTCTTCCTTTGCAAGCTCCAACCATTTAACTGCTACCGACAATCTTTGCTCCCTCTGGTCTTGGTTTAGGTCTAATGTTTGGGATAGGTCTGCGGTAATCTGCTTCCCCACCCATCTCTACGCATTGCGGCAAAAAGATACGTTCAAGATCATAGTATGCCGAAAATTCTTTGCACTCATCAACGGATGAAAACACCACAAACGCCATGAACACCGGCTCAGCTAACGTCATCGCCATGCCCTTTCTTGTCGATCCAGCCAAGCCATTCTAGCACAGCCTCATAGGTTTCGATTGGCAACACAACCAACGTGCGGCCACGATCCCGGCGCACAAACAGCATGTCACTGTCATCTTGATCGAGCGCATCGTACAGATCCTGATATGCCCTCGCTCTGCGCTTGCACTCAGCGAGCAACGCAAGCTGCGGCCCGATCTTTATGTCACCAGAATAATTGCCTTTGACAGCACCTGACAACGGTATGCGCTCTGCATCTACGCCTCTGTCTTTGTGCCAGTTTACAATCTCGCGCTCAAAGTTAGCGCCCTTGTCTCTGCTTGCTTTACCGCCCATGTTCAGCCGTAAAAGTCATTGGGCGTAACCTCGCCCATTGTAGCATTCTTGATTATTTCCATGTACTTAGGGCTAGGGATCTTGTAATCCTTGTGATCCAAACCTAAGCACCAACGCCGCACAACTGTTGCATGGGGCGCACCTATCTTATCAGCCAAGGCAGTATAACTCATGCCCTTTTTAAGCCGCCATTTTTCTAAGTTCATATTTTCTCCGTTGACATAATGTGTCTCAGTTATTACGAATGTAACACAAACTGTCAAGGATTTAACATGGGCTTTAAAAGCAACGCCAATACATTCAGCCGGTTTAACTTTAACTGGCACAGCAACCCAAGCACGCCTGACGCTTGGGCTTTCTTTGATAAGGCAGTGCTGCGCCCGGAGCGCAACAAGGCATGGGCAGTCATACGCGGTGATGAGGCTGGTGATGTTGAAGAGGCGCAAAGGATCTTGCGAATGCACGCTCATTACAAAGACGCCATTGGCTCTACGCAATACACCGACAATCCAAACATGGTCAGCGGCAGGGCAGCAGAGCATTACGGCACGATGATGCTGGTGGAAGATGCTACACCCGGCGAAGCATACGCGGATGCAATTAATCTGGTGCAGGGTTTTAAGGGCGGTGACTGGCGTGATGTTGAGAAAGATCAGCGCATGATTGCCAACAGAGAGCGCATCTATTTCAATGCAGAAGGCAAGCGCAGCAAAGAGCCTACGCATTCAGAGTTTCAGCTTGTGTGTGATAACGTTGTGCAAGGCTTGCGCGAAGCTACATCCGGGGCAAACAGAATTACCGGCCAGCATAGATTGGAAGGCAAGCTAGATGGTTGCGAGCTACCGTATCTAGGCTTTGGAGATTTCCAAGAGGGAACTGTAGAGCTAAAGACACAGTGGGATCAGGCATCTGACACTGACAACCCGCGTGCAAACTCACTGCCCAAGCAAATCAAAGCCCCGCACATGACGCAGCTTGCCGGGTACTGGAATATAAACAAGCGCATTCCAAAGATCGTTTACGCGAACCGGCTTGGATATGTTGTGTTGCAGCCCACAGAGGATGAGTTACACTTTGCGCTAAATGATATTAAGGTTGCCTGTCGCCGCAGAGAAAAGCTTATGCGGGTGGCAGACAGTATAGAGGATTTACTGAGTTTAACTAATCCTCAATTTGCAGACAGCTTTGTTTGGCGTGATCTACACCCAGAGATCAAGCGCAAAGCTAAACTTATGTGGAGCTAAAATGAGCAATTTAATAACGGCAATGGCAGAGGTTAATGACCTCAACCGCACGCATGGTATAGCCCAGCGCGGCGGCAAGAAATACACAGAGGTATTTGTGCGGGTGGAAGCATTCCGCAAAGCCTTTGGTACAGATCTAGGCATCAGCACAGAGGTTGTGTTAGATGAAGGAAGCCGCGTTGTCATGCGGGCAAGGATCTTAGATAAGAACAATCACGTGATCGGCAGCGGATACGCGGAAGAGATACGCGGGCAAGGCCATGTAAACAAAACATCTGCTTTGGAAAATGCTGAGACATCTGCCATTGGCCGTGCGCTTGCAAGCCTTGGCCTACACGGCGGCACATACGCCTCACTCAATGAGATAGATGCAGTGCAAAGAAAGACGCAGGCAATGGCACAACAGCCAGCACCAGCACCAGCACCAGCACCAGCACCGGCAGCGCCTGCTCCATCAGACGCGCAGGCATGGTGCGCAAAAGCTTACGCTGAAATTATGGCGTGCAATACACGCGAAGAATTGCAGGCTTGGGATGACAAAAATGATCTAGCAATAGATGCATTGAAGGTAAATCATTCTGATCTGTTTAATCAACTACTGCCAATCTACACACAGAAGGAGAAAAGCTTTGGCTAATAGACCACAATTCGGAAACAGTAACTTCATGTTGCAGGGCTTTATGAACAACGGACAGCCCGTAGCAATGCGTGCATCTGGCTGGGTAAACACCCACAAGGATGATCAAAACAATCAGCAGGCACAGCAAGCCGCTGAGCAAGTACGGCAGCTTGTGATGCAGTACAACCTGTCTATCTCTGTGTCAGTAGACGCAAAGGTAGGTGATGATCCTAAGACTTGGCCTGCCATTGGCAAGATGTCTCTCTTTGCAAATAGACCAAGGGAAGATCAGCAGATGGCAGCGCCTGCACCAGCGGCTAACCCGTTTGCAGCGCAGGCACCGGCAGCACCAACAGCGCAGCCTAATCCGTTTGCCGCACCGCAGTCACAAGACAGCATTCCGTTTTAATGGATCTGCTTGATCGAATGAAAGAAGATGCAAAGCTCTGTAATAGGGCTTTGCGTAACCTTGAAGTAAGGCAGATAGATAAAAAGCCAGCAGTCAAAACACCCGGCCCTACACGCGGCCCCGGCTGGCGCAATGATCAGTTAAACAAAGATGAGATAGATGATATCTTGTACTTCACAAACAGGGGTTGGTGCGTTGCATCAATCGCAATCTTTGTTGGCGTAAGCAAAAGCGTAGTGCGAAATTATCAGCAAAGTTACTTGCCGTAACCCCCGCCCATGATCGACTTCTTAGGCTTCTTCTTGTTAGGCATCATACTTATCCTTCATCAATAGTGCTTCTACAAAAATTGAAACCTCATTGTCACCCGAACTAGATTTGGCCTCAAACTGAAAGTCATTCTTCTGCGCAATGCGAAACGGTATTTGCCGATCAAACGTTTGCATCCCTTCGCGCCACGTAGCCTCTGCCACGCGCAAAATACGCCCTGAGCTATTATCAATGCGGTTGCGGTAAGTAATGTACTTGTTGCCGTTTACCGTGCCAGAGGTAAGGCTAATCCGAAAGATGTACAGCGAATGCTTGGCCGGTACTGTATATACACAAGCCTGCGTTGTACCTGTGCCTGCCTCAATGAATGCGTATGTCGCGCCGCCATTGCTAATCGTAATGTCACCCACGTTAGACCCGGCTAAGATAACAGCGCTGTTTATTTTGTAAAAGCTGTTGGTTGTGGTTACAGCAGATGTGCCGTTCATCGTAATGATTTCAGCCAGCGCGTTGTATTCATCGTCAAGCCCAGAGATTAGCACAGCCATTGTATCAGACGCGCTTGCAGATACAGCGCTCATCTGTACGGCAGAGCCGGGATAGTCATACGTGCCGCCATCATTCCAAATGGTTTCGTAACTTGTACCTATAGATCTGTTAAACCCAAAGATGTTTACCGGCACAAGCTCAGGCAAACGCTCGCTCGCTATTTCTAGCAATGCGTGCGGGCTGTCTACATCTTCATGGAAGTAACCCATTACGCACTCTTCTTATTCTTGTTGATCAATGAAATGCGCTTACCTTTGCGCACCGCCTCTTGCTTAGAAGACGCACCCCAATCTTTTAAAGACTTGAGCAGAGGTGCGTCTCTGCCCTTCTTGTCCTTGGTTGGCCCCGGCATGTTACCCATGCGCTGCAAGAACGCAGCACGGCGCGGGCTGTTGCCAGTGCGCTCTGGGGATCTGCTCATGCTCTGCCTCTATTCATCATAGACCTAGGTTTCTTCGCAGTCTTTTTACTCTCTGCAAAATCTTTCGCGCTAGGCGCACCAGCTTCACCGGGGCTTCTCATGCGCTCGCCAGATCCAGCATCAATGCGCTTTTGCTTTGCGTGAATGTTTGCATATAGTCCTTGCTTCTTAGCCATTAGCCATCTCCAATGCTGCCTCTAATGTTTCTTTATTCCTGCGCGTCCAGCCATTACCGAAATGTTCAAAGGTTTTCAAACCCTCATAAAATCTTTGCCGCGTGTGATACACCGCTTCAATAATTTTATTTGGCTCTTCATTTGACACTGCCTGCAAAGTCATAGGGCCAATAGCCCCGTCTTGTTTTGCTCCGACAGCTTTCTGTATTGCCTTGGCTGGCCGCTTGCTGCCAGAATTAACAGCCCAATCAAATGCCGCCCAATCAACGCCAGATGGTAAGTCATCACCGCGCACTTTATCCCAATAATTTTTCTTGTAGATCGGCGCTACATCAGCAGGCGTCAAAGCCCGCATCTCTGCCTCACTGCTTTTTCTACCTATCCATGCATCATACACAGCTTTGGTTACTCCAAGATTTGTCATGCCGCCCGGATCTTTGGGATGGTTTACAAATCCACCCTCATGGTGCAGCAACATTTCTAAGGATTTATCAAAGTTCTGTTTCATTACTTTTTCCCTATAAATTTATTCAGCCCACGCAAACCAAACGATGCCGAGATGGCAATCAAAAGGGCGTGCATATACCAGTCGGGAGCTTGTTGCAGTTGTTGAAAGCCATGATGAACAACGCCCTCCATGCCCGGTATGAAACAAAGCACCATTGGAACCGACAGCACAATTACAAAAAATTCGTCCTTCCAAGATCCACCTGAGTTTTCTGCCATGATGCGCTCCCAGTCGGCAACGCTAGTTTTCTCTGACAACAGTATCTGTGCCTTAGCCTTAGCCTCAGTTAGCTTTAGCTCCGCAGCAGCAGCGTTCTTATCGGCCTTGCCTTGCAGCCAACTCCCGGCAAGATTTGCAACCGGCCCTAAAAGTGATTGGATCATTTCTTTTCACTCCCAAGCCACACGGCAAAAGCTCCGCTCATGGCTCCTGTTACGACTGATATTAAACCAGCTTGTTGCGTTGACAAATCAGGCTGGCCTAACGCCCACTCAATGCAGCGTATATACATGATTGTCATAACCAGCATCATAAGCCGGGGCATCAAGCGATACTCTAAAATCTTTTCAAACGTGTTTGCCATGTTAAACCTCTATGTTTATCTTGGTTCCCTGCGGGCGATCAGCATTTGTCTTGCGCCCAAATCTATCATAGCTTTCGCCTAAATCCAAACGCTGCTTCTGCAATGCTTCTAAATGCAGATGGTTGTGCCTGTGTTCCTTCTCCACCCGCTGCTCTGTCAAATGGTTTTCAATCGCTTCACGATGCCGTGATTGCATGTGAATGTTTGACGCTACATCAAACGGCATCTGCCCCGCACCCTGCACACCGTCAGCCATCTACCACCACCCAGCGCCAAGCCCGGTCAACCATGTGCCAAGGCCTATGATTGCCGCCAGCATGACCAGCAATAAAATAACCAATAAGGTTTCAAAGAATGCGGCTTTGCGCTCTTGCTGCTTGTAAAGCGTAGCTTCCCGCTCTGCTTTTATCTTGCGGCGTAGCTCTACCATCTCGCGCCATGTGCCATAGCCAAAGCGATTGTTCAGCATTTGCTGCAAGTCTTTCTCTTGCTCTGCCAGCTTCTTTTGATGAATGATTATCTGCAAAGCTTCTTGCTCTACAGATCCAGACGAAAAGAGTTTGGTAAAGATAGGCGGGTTCTTACGCTGTTGCTCTGCGCGGCCAAGATCTGCCGCAGCGCCGTACCATTTGCCAAGCTGGCCCGCCACATCTTCTAGCTCCCGGCCCGCATACACCATTTTCTTGACAAGATTGTATGCTTGTGTGGCCCCAGCAATAGCTGTGATAGGATCAATCATGTGTCTTTCCCTATCTTAACATAAGCAAAGCAGGGCGCTTTGTAAGGCACGCGAATTGTGTATGGATAATGTTTATAAATCCCAGAAGGACAGCGGTATATACAAGCAGTATAAAGATGACCGTAAGCCATCACGCCCACCGCGATGTTGGTGAGCGCACAGAGCATTAGCCCAGCATGTTCATTCGCAGAAGCAAGACTATGATAAAGCCAGATGTGCCAATCATAATAGCTTCTAAACGTTTGACGCGGTTAAAAAGATCTTTGAATTGAATATCCATTTCAGTCTTAATAGCCAC
>Ga0098050_1000123_pt1 | contig 28942 bp, 28 predicted proteins | sample 14_taG_FD_77070 | JGI IMG/M metagenome (GOLD analysis project Ga0098050, IMG submission 77070) | Marine viral communities from the Subarctic Pacific Ocean - 14_ETSP_OMZ_AT15311 metaG | ecosystem: Environmental > Aquatic > Marine > Oceanic | place: Pacific Ocean | collected 2015-01-18
TAATGTTATGTTAAACCAACAACAAACTAATTGACCTATTTTTACATAACTTCCAAGTTGGACGCTGTAGCTAAAGGTAGCGCCAGTACTTGTAAACGCTGGTGTATATGTGCCTTCTTCATAATCATCCAGCGCATTTGCCGCCGCAGTGTCGCCGTTGAAGGTGATGCCGCCGCTGGTCAGAATACGAAGTCGTTCACTTGGTGAACCCGCAGATGCAGAGGTGTGAAAAGTAAGCGGCTCAACAGCAAGCGTTCTAATTTTTAAACCACCCGCATCTGACATTTGAATATCGGCACCAGAGTTTGTTGCGCCGTTTGCTTGGAATAGAATTTGTGTGCCGTGAGATGCATTAGCATTGTCTAGCAAAACAGTGCTGAAATCACCCCCAACCACAGTCAGGGGCTTTGCAGGACTTGTCGTGCCGATTCCCACTTTATTGTTAGCCGCATCGACATGCAGCGTGTTGGTGTCAAAAGACACATCGCCAGTGATGCCGCCGCTAAACCCAACCGCACCAGCAAACGTGCCGCCAGCAGTCTTGCTTACCATGTCAGCCGTGGTAAATGACTTAAACGCAATCACGTTTAGCTCATCACTAACAGCCGCACCTGAAGCCAGAACCACAGATGTACCACTGGTAGCTGTGTAGTCTGTGCCGTTCTCCAACACCACACCATTGAGTGTGACAATTAGATTATCTACGGTGTAACTCAGAGTGTTTGATGCGTCATCAGAACCAGAGAATGTTGTTTGCCCGGCAGTCGCCGTGTACTTGTATTCAAGTAAAGACGCAGTGCCAGCAGATGATGCAGCAATCCAGTTTGCACCGTCGTATACACGCATCTCGTTGGCTGCACTATTGAAGTACAATGCCCCAGAAACTAGCGCATTTCCATCGTTGTCAACTGTTGGATCGCTGGTTTTGCTTCCAAGATAGGTGTCATCAAAGTTATCAAAGGCTGCTGCCGCTGCTGCTGCACTGTTGGCTGCGTTAGTCTCACTTGTGGCTGCTGCCGTAGCTGAGTTAGCCGCTGCTGTAGCTGAAGTCGCCGCATTGGTGGCCTGAGTCGTGGCTAGAGCAACCTGTGCCGCCCCATTAGTGGTAGCTAGTGCCGCCTGTGTAGTCGCAGTCGATGCTGATCCAGCCGCTGCTGTAGCAGAGTTTGCACTAGCAGTCGCAGAGTTTGCACTATTGGTCGCCTGGGTCGTAGATGTTGATGCGCTTGTAGAAGCATTAGACGCCTGAGTAGACGCTGTTGAGGCACTAGATGCAGCATTGTTAGCCTGTGTTGTTGCCAACGCAACTTGTGCAGCTCCGTTAGTGGTAGCCAGTGTTGCTTGTGTACTTGCTGTTGCCGCTGAGTTTGCACTAGCAGTGGCTGAGTTAGCACTATCTGTTGCTTCATTTGCAGAAGTAGTGGCTGAAGCAGCCGATGCTGTAGCACTGTTCGCCGCTGCTGCGGCAGAAGATGCTGCTGCGTTCTGAGAAACAAGAGCCGCTGCTGCGCTTGAGGCAGCGTTATTGGCTGATGTATCTACATAAGACTTGTTTGTCGCATCGTTGGCATTTGTGGGTGTAGCTACGTTCTTAATACCCCGTGTTTGGGCATCATATTTACCATCCGCTGCAACAGCGATTGACTCATTAGCACGGTCAATAGCTTCCTGCACACCAAACAAAAGCTGGTTATTGGAGTTGTTTAACTGCTGTGCAGTAAGTGCGCCGCCGTCTGAATAGGTAACATTTAAGTTATCTAAATCAGTATTACGGACAATACGTACCGTAACACCATTTGCAGGGGCAGACGCAAAGGTCACTACGTTGCTTGATGTAAAAGTAAAAGAAGTGGAAACCCCACCTACGAAAGCTGTTACATCATCAGCTTCAAGATAGGTGTACGGAATAGTAAAATCCGTGGTGCTTCCATCACCTGTGGCTTCATAGATGGAGTTTGCCATTATTTAGTTCCTTATTAGTTTCGGACGTTGGGGAAGATGATGTCGTCCCTGAGACCAGCCTTGGCCTCGCCACGACGTACCGCCCGTGTTCCGAGAGAGTTCAGGTCGCCCAGTTCTTCGAGCAAAAGGATTGCAGCAATGTTTCGCTGCTTCTGTATCTGAGCTTTGACAACTTGCGTTATCGCTCCGTCTTTACTGGCTGTGCCGTAAAGTCCCTGTTCGTTGCTAAAGATGCCGTAGAGAATCTCCGTCAGATCAGGTGATTCCTCGCCTTCACCGCCTCGATAAATCTCGTTCAACCTGTCGTACAGGGTCTTGCCTTCGTGCTTCTTGATGTACTCGGCCTGAGCTTCATTAAGTGGCCCACCATTGATCCTCTCGAAGAATACGCTGATGGGTGTTGCCGATAGGTCTGTGTTTCCAAAGGCTGGGATACGCCTCGGCATCTCAATAGAAGAGTCAGTGGCGATAGCCATCAGCTCGAGCTTACGAAGAACATACAGCTCTTTATCACTCTTACCCTTACGACGATCCTCTGTATCCGTAATGAATACACCAGATAAACTGTTGACGGGCTTTTCCATTGGCCTTGGGATACCGAGAGCATCGTATTGGTTCGAGACTTCGATCATCCCTAAGTCCATACGGGCTTCAAGATGCTGTAGGAAACCTCGGGGGTCTTTGAGTGTGGGAGCGTCCTCGACGAAAGCGTTTTTGGTTTTGTAGATCATGTTAGGGAATGCAAGCTGGCCTTTCTTAGCCATGAACTTCAGTACATCCCTGTACCAAGCATCCTCTTGACCAACAGCGTCCATGAGATCAGTAGCGTCTGCCAAGCCTTGCATTAGGTTGGCATCCTTAATCGCATTGAAGATTGATCCGGCAGCAATATACACCCGATCTTGAATCAGCTTTACCTGATCCTCAACATACTCACCCTGTCTGCGACGATACTCAACTTCCTCGTAAGCCTCGAAGGCATTCACAAGAATTTTGATGGGGGTCGAGAAAGGGTCATAGTTTTTGTAGCTGAGTGTGGTACCGTCATCGAATCTAATGGTGTATGGCTGTGATCTGTCGGTGTCTTCCTGCATCTTACGACGCTTGTAGTCACCTGTGCCTGAACCGGCCATATTTCCCTGAGCATACTGCATCATCACGTAACCAGCGATACCGTAGGAAAGCAAAGCCTCACCCTGCGCCCGTACTTGACGAGCTGTACCGTTAGAACCTCGGAGGTCTGCAATGTACTTAGGAGCAATAAGCTGCAATCCTGGGGTCATCCTTATGCCTTCCTCAAACACCCTGACAGGTGTACGGAAGAAGAGCTGGCCCATGATCTTCATCCAAGGATTGTCCTTTACGAACTCCTCGTATCGTTTAGCTCCACTGGATGCAATACCATCGCCGGTAAACCGACGTTTGAACAAAAGGTCTTCGGTGTATGAACGGCCCTCACGGTTTACGCCTCGAGAGAAAAGGTCTTTATTCTTCTTCATCTCTTTGGCAACAAACTTCTTGGCCTGTATAGGGTTCATACCCCGTGCCTTAGCTTGTTCCATCAGCTCATGCTTGATCTTGATTTCGTCTAGGTTGTCGTAGGATTTTAAGATGACCTTATCGACTTCCTTCTGAACATAAGCCTCGAGCTTCTTGCCCTTCAGGGGTTTCTTACGTTTACCCGACTTCACTTCGGCTTGGTGTTTAGCTAGGGCATTGCCCACAGCCTTACCCTCGACAAATCCTCTGTAGTTGAGCTGAGAGAAGAACTCGTCAGTCATGTTGAGGACGTTGGGGAAGAAACGGACTACTGAACCCGCTGGCACCCAACCCTTAATTCTTTGAGGGAGGATGTTGTGGTTTTCCATGAATTTACTGTAGTCACCCGTCAGCATGGAACGCTCGTACTTGTAGGCTGCAATAGCGGCCCTACCAGCGGTTCCCACGGTTCTCGTCATAGCACCGTAGGTTGCACCCATCTTACCGAAGCCAACGCTGGTGTAGTCGCCTTCCACAACGAAATTGAGGAAAGGCTTGTAGAACGTCTTCATCAGTGAGGGGACAGTGTTGACCACGATTGTTGAGGTGGTGAATACCGTACCGATGACGTATTCGTTCACACCTTCAATGGTGCGACGGGATGTGGCCCTGATCTTATATCCTACGCCAGGGTTCTGTGCATCCATCTTCAGCTTCAGCAGCTCACGGCGTTCTTCAGCCAGCTTGAATGCTTTAGCTACACGGTTCTTCTTCAAAGCTGTGTCAATCTCGCCAGACAGTCTCCGAATCTCGGTGTCCTTCTGGTAGATGCGCTTCTGCTTTTCAACCAAGGCTACAAACTCTTTGTCGGCAGCTTCTTGGGTGATGTTCTTGTCAGCCATGATGTCATCAGGCAGCGTATCGAGCAGCTCACCACGATATAGGAACTCTTGGCGAGACCCCAGTGAACGGGCGGCTGTGGTACGAAAACCCTCATCAAGGATGTTTGCCTGACGGATAAGGTCTTCGATCTCCTCACGCAGGACTGTCAGCTCATCAAGCTCTTCCTCGGGCATATTCTTGCCACTGAGCTGCTTCTCAACAACAGCTCCAAGCTCATCGTAAAGGTCAGAGATGTTGCGCTGGACACCGATGCTCAGGGCGTTGAACTCAGCCTGTGTGAGCTGCATACCGAGTATCTGGGTGTTCAGGGAGTCGCTATCGAGTGAACCATCAGCATTCCGTGTGACACCTTTGAGTACGTTGGTCAGCGTCTGTGTGGCCTGACCGAGGGACATACGTTTCTGTACGCCTGTCTCAGGGTCAACTCCAGCAAACCCACGCTTTGTAGTGTCCTGTAAGGCCTCTCTGATCTTCATCAGGGCGGCAGTGACACCGAGCTTAGGTTCAGATGCACCTTCAACTTTGACACGGGCTACGAGGTTAGCGTCAGCCTCTAAGACATCTGCTGTCTCGGCAGCTTTGGGAGATTCCGTTACAGTTTTACCTGAAGCTGGAGCTTTTGATTTTGGAGGTTTAGCTCTAATTACACTCTGTATTTTATTAATAGCAGGAGTAGCGATAAAGCCGACAGTGCCTCCAAGTCCCACACCAAAAGCTGCTGCTTTAGCAGTGCGACCAAAGTCCATATCCTCGCCAGTAACAGATGTTTCAACAATCTGTCTGGCGGTATCATCTACAGCGGCGTAAATACCACCTTCGACACCAGCAATGACTGTGTTCCGCATACCGCCTTTGAAGAGGGCTTTTAGACCTTCCTTAGTGGCAATCTTTGCACCAGTGCCAGCGGCTGTTCCAATACCAAAAGAAGCAAGACCAGCATAGGTGGTGATATCGAGGCCCACGCCTTTGATAAATCTCCAAGTACCATCCCATGAGATGTTCTTGTCGTCATAGGCTTCCATTAGATACAGGAAGGACGCTTTGGTATTATCGTCTGCACGGGAGATGATGGCTGCATCTACAGTCATCTTGGGGAGGTTGTAGTTGAACCATCCCATAGTATCGAGGGCGTAGTCTGCCAGTTCCCTGTCAGTTCCCTCAAACGCTGTACCGCCATTATTGAAGCGGTAGACGTTACGGGCGGCTGCTAGGAAGTCTTCGTCATCAACCACGGTGTCTTCAGTGGTATCGGCCTCTCCAGCCTCAAACCTAGCGTCGAAAACCTCGTTCTCATAGTCTGCACCAAACGCACCACCAGTTAGCTGGCTGCTACGGCTGGTTGCTGATGTGGAACCTGAAGAGCTGGTGACTGTAGGTGCTGGGGGGTTTGCCGCAGCTTGAGCAGCAGCAGCTCTTTCAGCTTCCTTGCGCCGCTCCTCCTCTTTCCTAATTTCCTCCAGCTCTTCTTCAGTTGGAGTCCAAGTAGGCAGATCATTTATACCCATAATTTACCTCACTTGAATAAACCTGTTATTCCCGATTTGTCTGATTTGATCACCAAGACCTTGGCTGCGAAGCTCCAGAGCTTTGACACGATCAAATACGTCGTAGATCACATCAGTGTCTGGGTCTTTGTATTGGTTGCTTGTGTTTCTGAGATCATCAGTAAACGTACCGATGTTCTTTGCAGCTGAGACTGCCGTTGCTTGAGATGATATCGTTTCAACAAAGGTCTGTGTCTTTGCGATTACAAGCTCACGGATTTCTTTGAGCTGTCGGAGTGTCAGCTTGTTATTGCCGTTCTCTTCACGATAGATAGCAACAAGCTCTTCAAACTCATTCTCAGCGATTTCTTTACCTCGACGGTAGAACGTAGTGTCCTGACCAAGGATGCCCAGAGCAAGGCCTTTGTCATTTTCGAGAACGGACACATCCCTCACATCTGCAAGAACAGCATCCAGCTCTTGGTTGAACCTTTTATGCTCGTCACTGTTACGGACATCGTTGATGTAATACGCTTCCTGAGCGGCTGCTAGGATCGTAGGGACATCTTGGGGATGAATGTTTTCCTGAGTTGCGGCCCACGCTTGCAGTTCGTCTGGGTCGTTGAGCATCCTTTCAGTCAGACCCAGATCATCGAGGTCTTCAGTCGTCCTAGCTGACTTGAGCTGTCCGACGATGCTTGTTGTGTTGGCCTTAGAGAATGTCTGATCGACACCTGTGTTGTCTCGGAGTCTGGCTCTGGTTCCACTAAGTGAGGAGTTAGCCTCGATCTCTCGCAGCTCTTGCTCGGTGAGTGTCTCCTTGTTGATCATCTTTTTACGGAGATAATCCTCACGGAGCTTTCTTTCGTCTTCCAGCCTCCTCATGTTGGCTGCAACATCTTGAGCATTCAGAGCGTCGATCTCACGCTGCACATTGGCAAGATAGGTTTGCCAGAGTGCTGGCTTACCTCTCATGACGCCTTTGTATTCTTCAGGCATGGTCGATAGGACAGTGATGTCTCTATTGGCCTTAGCTTGATTGTAGGCAGCGTCAGTGACGTAAGCGTTACGATCTTTGCCTTGGATGAACCCATTACCACCAGCGGCTTTCCAGAAGTCATCCCGTTGACGTAGGGCTTCCCAGTCACCAGAGGCTGCTAGAGCCTTGTCGGTGATCTCGAAGTCATTACGTGCGTCTGCGGCCTGTGTTGCCCTTTGACTAGCCACAAACTGCTGTAGCTGGGCTGATCGCTGGGCTTCGTGGTAACCGAGTGCGCCCGAGAGGAATGCTGCGTTGGAGCCTTCGTAGTACTTACGAATGTAGGCTTCGGCTAATTGGTAGCCGTTGTTGATACCTTCGAGGGTGTTGGGTGTGCCGCCACTAATACCATCGGTAGCTGAACTGTCAGCACCAATACCAGCCAATGCAGCTTGGTATCCCTCATCTCTTTCAATTGCCTTCTTACCGGCAGATTCAAGGATGAGGAGCTTGCGAGGCATACTCATGTCGGGGAAGAGCGTATCTAGCTCCTCGACACCTGTCATGTTGTCGTCTTGAAGTGCCTTAGTTACATAACCATTGAACTCAAGCTCGAATTGTTTGTTGGACTCATTGATCTTTCTGCGATCACGCTGTTGAGATGCGTCCAGCACAACGCCAAGACTCTTAGCTAGTAAACCCGCAGATTTACCGGCATTAGGGTCGGCTCGATATTGTACTGCACCTGACCCCTGCTGCCCGATGCCCCTCGCAAGGGGTGACAGAGGGGTGATGTCAACCGTAGTACGTGCCATGTCCTATTTCCTTATTAAGTTAGAAAGTCAGGAAGGAAGCTCTTCCCGCTTGCTTCTATGTTCCTCTCGTTTGCACCGTGTGTTGCCCCCGCAATGCCCAGGATAGCCCCCATGGGACTCGGGCCTGCTTGTTGGGGGTTACTCGCATAAACCTGTTCAAGGTTCTTTTGCAGACCACGGGCTTGAGCGTCATATTGTCTATCTAGGACAGCCTCTTGATCTTTCGAGCGTACAGTGTTTCTTGCACCCGCCTGAACGATGGCTGCAATGGTATCTGTAACTGATTTACCTGTTACGCCTGACGAAGCTGCCGAAGTCACCGCAGTGGCCTTGGCTGCTCGGTTGGCTAGTATAATGTCGAATTCAGACTGGTTCTGCGCCCTCATATTCGCTTGGAAGTCTTCTTGGGCTACGCCTGTCTGGTAATTATAATCTTCCCGTCCACTGACAATACTGGCATTTGCGGCTGCATTAGCGGCGTCAATTTGTTTCCGCTCTTCTTGATACTCTAATACTGCCTTACCGCCTTGGAGGGCTGCTGTTGCATCACACATTTTCATACCTTCCAAATTCATAAAAGGGCAGATCGTATGCGCCCCATGTCACCTCTCGGATGAATGAGAACCCACACCATTTAAGCCACTTGTGGTGAACTGTGTTTCTTTTGTCTGTTAGGTTCCACAACAGGTCAGCGTCTGACTCTGTATGGAGCATGGATATATAATTCTTGCTCTCTCGTAGGAACTGCTTGGAATGACGTTTTAAGTCGTCGCTAGCCAACAGCCACACCAGAGCAGACTTTTCGCTGTCTGGGGATGTGCCGTAGATGGCTATAGGCAAGTCGCCTTCCATGATGGAGTAACATACGGGAGAGCATTCCACCGACCTCGAGAGGCCAGTGATGGCATCAAGGTCGGAGGTTGCTTTGATTTCTTGCTTGTCTGCTTCCCGAAGCCGTGAGGCTAATGACGGGATATGCCAAGCCTCAGTAACTTCGGTGTGTAGCATTATAACCTTCTGGCTGCTTTCGGTGTCCACTGGGCCGTCCATTCTGTGCCGGTGAAGGTACAGTGAAACGGCGTGGAGTTGAGCAGCTCGATTTTTGTGTAGAGGTTTTCACCCATTACGGGGAACTTGAATTCACCATCGTCCAACGATAGTCCACCAAGCACGTTGTTCTGCGATCCGAGGTTACGCCCTGAGAACGTATACTCATAAGGAGTGCGTCCTCTGTTGGTCACCTTGGCTGAAAATTGTGCTGTGTCCTCGTACTGGACAGACAAGTATCTAATAGACAACCTTCCATCTTGGATGGTCACCTTGCCTTGCCCTTTGTCCTCCTTGAGGAAGAATGGGGAATATTCGTATTTGAATGTGAAGTTCCTACCGATCACGGCGTTGTTGTAAGCCGCTCCTGCGTAGTCCCCGACAGCCGTAAAGGATGTGGAGGATACTCTAGTTGCCGCAATGACAAAGCCTCGAGGCGCACTATCATCGCTCTGCACGAACACCACATCTGCTGGACTCGGATGAGGTAGCGTGAATGTAGTCAGTCCTGTGCTTGCGCTGTACGAGCGTGTGCAGTCGGAGAACTTGAAGCTGTGATCGAGGTGAATAGGGAATGACGAGCTGGATCGAACCGAATCTTCTTCGATGTTGATCTTTTCCATGTATAGACCATCAGCCGCATAGTCCACCAACAGGAACATATCATTATCGACTAGGGTGAAATATTTGATGTCACCCTCGAATGTCCATTTGCCCCAAGATGACTGAATCTTACCTTGGGTTCCTTGAAAGTACTTATAGCAGTACATTTCTTTAGAGTTACCGCCGAGAATAAACACACTGGATAGACGACTAGAGCCAGCAACATACTGGACAGGAGCTGTGATATATTCAGGAACCTGAGCTGACACCTCGTCGGCGTTCTCAGTGTTTAAGTCGTTATCTACATAATACTCCATAAATTTGGAGTTTGTTCCTGTGTCGTCAGCAAAGTAGATGAAGGCACCTACCTGTATGGGATTCATCGTTTTCGAGCAGTTGAAGGCTGAAGCGAAGTTTAGTTGTGCTGTTTTGGGGGAGAGAAGGTCTGCCGAGTCAAGAATGTACTGCGTCCGATCTGAGAAGATCAGCAGTTTCTTGTTAAACGGGATTGCGAAGTTGAGGAGAGTTACCTGACCTGTGACCGCCGCAATATCGATAGGGTCACTGTCAACTAGCTGGGCAACTGTAGTGCGCCAGAAGTTCTCGAAAAGGTCAGCCTCGGATAACACCACGTTTTCATCCGAAAGAAAGCCCATGCGGCCTTGGTGGATGAAGATATCATTGATGGGCTTACCGATGAATGTAGGGTCGCTGTTGGTTATATCGTCCCCAACGTACATCTCCGACCATGTGTGTGTGGAGAATGTGAATTGGTCAGTGCTTGCATCATAGAATAATTTATGAGGCATAGTTGATTGCGTAATGACACGCTTTTTACCATAGCCAAATGTTTCTATCCAAAGCTGTTTTACTGCATCAAACACCACATAATAATCATCTCCGTCATACCCTGGCTCACCTAAGATACGGACAATACGCCCGTCTTTATCTTGAGCTGGTAAATCCTCGAAAGACGTTAGTTCTTCCTTGAACACGGTCATAGCGTTGCCACCATTACCTTCATCAACCTGAACCGTATCGGACGAGGCCAAATAAAGAGAAATGGTCGAGTTATGCCTAGTGGCGGTATAACCCGCAGCCGTCAGGTCATTGACCAGCTCTTGAGCGATAGCCTCTGTCCGTTCAACAGCATTCGATGCTTCAGTGTTTGCGCCGGTAGTGAAGTTGGCTCTAAGAGTGCCGTTGATATACACAGCGTAGTTAGAGTTGGACAGGGAGCCTTTGACGAAGATTGACCAATATCTCGAGGGATCGAGCCTTGCAGGGCTGATACTGGACTCAGCGGTTGTGGTAGCCGCTGGGTTAATCGTCTTATTCAAAATGAATGTGGTATCGCCCACAGTGATCATCTTGCAATTTTCACGGGGGCTTGATCCAAAGTTAAGGTAAGAACCAGATAATGTGCCATTGACGGTCTTTGACGCACCTGTGTCGTCGTAAACCTTGATGTCGTTGTTCTGTACGGTCAGGAAAAACTTCTTACCGTCGAACCGTTGGAAATAGTGACCTTTGACATCAGTCGATACGTTATTACCAACTCGGGCAATAATCTCACTTCCTGAGCGTTTCTGGAGTCCAGCAACAAGCGAAGCCCAGCCGTTCTCCATCTCAGTACAAGAGTTTTGCAAGCGGAGAGCTGGGGGCTGCTGACTGACACCGTTGAACATATTAGGCATTGAGCCAGCAACAAGAGCCATTAGTAAGTCCTCCTCACGGGGGCTACTCGAGCCACAGTTGAATAGGTCGAATAGCTGTCAGTGATCATGTTGTAATCGCCTGTCTCAGATTCCTCGTGTTGCAGCAAAGCCCATGCTTGCTGTTCGTCACCACGGTTGAACTTAGAGAGGGATTCAGAACCAAGGGTACGCTCTTGGAAAACTCGGGAAGACCTCATCGTGATATAACGACGAGCTGCTTCTGGTATCTCGTCAAAATCGAGTACCATTGTGAGATGCAAGCGCAGTGGGCCTGAGAATATATAAGTGTTGTCCTTGCGGTCATACAGCTTCATGCCCCGCTGCACGACATCCAGATTCCTGTCGTTCTCTACAGTATCAACACGCAATGTGTTTGCAGGAAGTAGGATTTGATTAGAAATGTTGGGGGAGATGGTGTGAACCTCAGTATTCCAGTGCCAGCCATTTGACTGCACCTCACGGGACACTTCATCAATGATTGAGGAGGCAACCTGAGCATCCACCTGAAGGCCAGACAGCGAGGCTACTGGAGCTTCGCCTATGTTCGTTAGGCAGACGTTCACGGCCTCTAGTTTAGTAGTGGGGGTCAGTGCCATGTTATCCTCTTAAATAAAAAGAGAGACCCCCGAAGGAGCCTCTCTAATCGTTAGCTTAGGCAGTTTGAATCTGCACAGCAGCTTCGTTACGGAGTACACCGTGACCACAAGCATACTTGGCAACCATCAGAGTACCCTGACGACGAATGTCGTACTCAGACTCTGTGGACAAATCCATCAGCTTCACAGTACCAGCACAAGATGGGTGGAATACGATAGCAGTCGTGTTGGCTGCGGCTGCAACCTGACGACCACCAGCACCACCAGCATCAACGCCTGTGCCTGTGACGTTAGCCACGGGCAAATTGTTGGACTTCAGTACATCAATACCAGCCACTTGCATGATCCGGCCAGATGCAGTTGAGCCGTTACCGGCGTTACCAAAGTCCACGTTCTGAACCTTGGAGCTGTTAGCCAGCAGATAGTACTGAGCTGGCTTGACGACGACGTAACGGTTATCTTCTGGGACGTTCTTTTCATCGAGTGCCTGAGCAGCAGCGAAGATCGAATCTACCAGCGAGTCAGCGTTAGTGTCGCTGTCTGCATCGGTGATAACAGTACCGACCATATCAGATTCACCAGTGACGGTGGCTGTGGCGTCGTTAGCTGCCTGAATAAGCGTTTGAAGAATGTGCTTATCCATCTGGTTAGCAAGAGCTACGCCCATTTCCTTAGAGTACACTGAGCGGACATCATAGTGGTTCTTAGCTTCATCAATATTAGCAATGAAGGTCGAAGTCAGCAGGAGGTCATTAATGGTAATGATCTTTTCTGCATGGTTGATGCTGTCGCCGGTGATCTCTGCGCCAGGGGTGTGGTACGCAGCAGATGTGCGACCCATGACTGGGAACTGAGCGGATTTACCATTCGCAATGGTGCGAACTTGATGTTTGTCCATCATGATGGTCTGCTGCTCAAATGCAGTCAGAACTTCACCAGAAAAGACTTTTAGAAAGAGGGCGTCCTTATCGGAGCCGCCGTTGAGTGCGCCTAAGCGTGAAGGGGTAGCGTTAGCCATTTTTGTACCTCAATTGTACGAGTTAAAAGTAAGGGGTGAACCTCAGATTACTCGCCACCTTTCCTTCGAGGTTGTTCTCCGCAGAGAGCCAGAAAGTACAAATGGTCTGTGTTCTTTAGGTCTTCATGCCTCGGTTTTTATTTCGAGACATGACTGAAAGGTTATTAGCTGAGTTATTAAGGGTATTGCGGTCTCGATGGTGAACGTCTTTACCGTCACCTTTACGAGCCATGCCCTTTTTAATCATCAAACGACGAGCTGCGTTTCGTCCTGCCCGTCGCTTCTTTTGCTCGGGCTTGGAATGGTAGTCAGCGTATTCCGCTGCATAATCCCTAGCCATACTAATTTCCTTTACATTATGTTGGAGCGAGACAGCTTTGCTGCGACCTGATCACGGAACGCAGGATCAGAGCTGTATCGGGGGTCTGCCATATCTGACTTCATTTGAGCTAGGCTCGAATAAGCATCGACAGAGGGGCGTGATTGACCAGCCAAGTTACGAGCCGGTTCGACGCCTTGATTGGCCTCATACATAGAGCGGAGACCTTGAACAGCGAACTTGGTTTGTTCCATGTCGCCGCTATTCACTGCTCGGTTGTAGGCATCAATCTGTCCTTCTGACAGGTTATCTGCTGCCCAACCAACCATTGAGTTGTAACTTTCCTCACCACCGACAGATGAATACACCTCGGCGGTTGTGGATTTTAATAAGGATTGCTGTCCCTCGATGAAGCTATCCACGATCTCTCGGGGGATACCGGCTTGCTCTAGGGAGTCGTAAGACTGGTCCGTGAGACCGTCGTTTTCCCAGTATTCACTACTGAGAGCGTTAAAATCTAGACCAGCTTCTTGTACAGCCTCTCGAGCAAACTCTTCAGAGTTCTCAGCATCAGTAGAATCCGCACTTCTAGTTTCGCTTTCATCCACATCAGTTTGTCTAGACTTCGTGAAATTAGATTGCAGTTCTTCATAAGCCTTCTCTAGTTCCTCGTATGAGTCAAATTTACCTAGTATTTTTTCGTCATCAGAAGGTGACTGCGCCTCGTCTTGAAGCGCAGCCTGTTCTTCTAATGATGGATTATTATCTTGGGGATCGATATTAACCGTTTCCGTTGCCATCATTCATTCCTTGTTGGGCCATTTCCATGGCGGCTGGGGTTGCCTTTTCTGCAATCCTGCCCATTGTCTCATTCGCCATCATCTGCTGTTGAGCTTGGGCTGCTGCCTGTTGCTCGGCCTGAATGTCTTCCTCGGTCTTCACAAGGCCATCCATGTCGATGCCCAGTGCTGTACCAATACGTGTGATGTAGTCAGATACGTTCATGTACTGCGCCACAGCTTCGGGGCCGAGGGGCTGCAAAGCAGTGAGGAATGCGTTGTACTTGTTCAGATCATGTCCACGACCCAGTGCCTCGAGTCCCGTCACAATTGCAGGACGGACAATACCTTTCGGCAGAGCTGGGAGCCGCTTGGCTTTGGTCATGCGATCCATCAGCCGGTTGACCAGAGGAAGCTGGAATTCCTGACTAAGGATCGAATAGACACCGCCGAGGGCATCTTCGAGTTCCTTTGCCATGAACCGCACTTCTTCAGCAGTCACACGTTCACCTGACCGTTGCACTGCGCTATTCATAAGGAAAGCGTAGGACAGACGTTCAGTGATGGTTCTGACGGTATCGTAGGCAACACGCATATCAGCGTACTTTTCAGTCTGTAGGACAGACACCTCGTTGGCGTTACCAGCGACGATTGCACAATTCTCTGCCTGACTGATGTCACGCATACGGGTTGTGCCGTTGGGATTCACCATGAAGAGAACCTTAGATGACGCCGCAGACGCCTCTACGATGGCCTTGGACAGCCCTTCGAGGCTGATCAGGTCACCGAGGTACTCATCGACGTAAGATCGCCCGTAGTCCTCTGAGTCGATCCTAGTCCAGCGCAGGGCCAACATAGGTGACTTATCGATAGGCCAGCTACCACCAGAATCAGGGATGATTTGACCTTTGATCTCTTGGTACATACGCCAGCGGTTACCGTCGAGGTACATATGAGTGTACAGGGCAACCTTCTTACCGTACTCGGACTTCATGTCTGACTCTGGGTTAGCACCAATAGCCTCGAGTTCTTTGTCTTCTAGGACGGCAGGGGATACTTCTTCTTTGGTGATGATCTCTAGGACGTTGCCATAAGGATCACGTTTTACGACATAGCTGTCGAGGCGATATACACGGATACCGCCGCTTTTGGGGAGATAGACTAGGACGTTACCAGCAACGATGAGGTGCTTGAGAGCTTCAAAAATTGGGGAACGAAGGCCAGATGTCTCTATCTCCGTCATTACGGAACGCTCGATCTGGTTGAGACCTTCTTCGACCTTAGCTCTAGCACCTTCCTGACCAGTCAGTTCGGTGAGGGTCTGATCGTCTACTTGAAGACGAAAGAATGGGGAATTTGGGGGCAGGAGTGAGAGCAATAATTTAGATGCGAGGTTATTAACACCTCTGGCACCTACGCCTTGATAGGGCGTGTTGTATTCTGTAGCCGAGCTATGACCACTCGGAGGTACGAGAGTTGGTATCGTAACCTCAGAGCAGTCTCTAGCACGGTTGAGAAACATCTCACGCTCAACGGCAAGTTGCTCGTAGCGTCCTGCACAGGTCTTACCGTTGTGCATATTTTACTCCTATGTGCCTACACCGCCAGCGGTGTTGCCTTTATTGCCAGTGCTGCCTGTAATCGACAGATCACTGCCACTGCGATAAGGGTCCGTCCCTTTTTTGTTTCCTTTGTTACGCTTCCGACGCTCCTCTTCTGCTGTCATCGCCTCAGTCGGTGCGCCTTGCTCCAATACAGGAGGTGGCGGCGGTGGTGGAGGCGGTGGAGGAGGAGGAGCTGGTTTTGATCCACCTAAGCACATCAATAATTCTCCAATATGTTTTCGTTTTGTTGTTCATGAACCGCCCTTAGATGACGAGCAACGGATGCAGCTCCGGCTTTGAACCAGACTTCCTTTGTGTCGTTCTCTATATTCGGACAGCGATCAGGGAACATCCTCTCGAGGTAATCGAGAAGATGCTCATCAATGATTGGTAGTTTGCTAGATGCCACATGAACCTCCTGTGCCACTGATGTCACAGATGTCGTGTGTTTCTACGTGTTCCTCAAACTCGGTGCCGAGCTTATCGACAGCTTCCGAATAAGGGACCGATACCAACGGTTGACCACCCCGACTTCCGTCTGGGTAGCAAGTGAATCCACGGAGCCGATGGGCATAGGATGCCAAAGTGCCAGCGAAATCATCTATTGTGTCCTCATTGTTATGCTCACTTCCCCACGATGGGAGATTGATGGTTGAGCTGATGGACATATCTACGTAGTCCTGAACGTCAGCCTGAAACTTCATGCGGCGTTCATAGTCCTGAGCCAAATCAAGAGCGGACTCGATGTTGTGAGGGTCAGCCCCGTACTGATCGATCAGCTCTTGGGCAGCGGAATCCACGACATATTGATAATGCCAACGATTGCCGCCTTTGAGATAACGCCGCTTGTAAGCCACAGCAAAAATAGGCTCAAGACCAGTACTAGTCCCAGCAAGGATGCCAATACTCCCCGTGGGGGCAATCGCTCTGTTAGCCACAGGACGGGAAACATTGAGATAGTCAGCAAAGTTGCGGCTAGTAGTGTCAGATTGTCCTTTGTACACAGAAAGCCACTGATGAAGCTCAGGGGTGACTTCATAGCGAGACCCTTTCTTGATCAGCCATTCGTGCATACCCATAAGACCAAGGCCGAGGCGACGGTTCTTTTCACGGGTGTTGTAGACTGCTCGATAAGGGAGCTGCGCTTGCAGTGTGCCGCAGATCAGGAACTTTGTGGCTAGGTCTACGATGTCAGTAAACTCTGACAGATCGTCAACACGGCCCAAGTTAATACTGCCAAGGTTGCAAACGTCAGAGTCATCTGCGCTTGTTACCTCGGTACAGGCGTTGCGAAGGGTTTCGTTCTCCTTATCGAAGAAGTTAAAGCTGAACCCTGGCTCTGCTGATTGCATAGCTTGACGGACGTTCTGCCTGAAGACGCTGCCGACCTCGCCTGTCTTCCAGTAATTCAACAGCCATTCAGTGTCGTAGTTCACACTGATGTTGGTCATGTCTAATGGTGCAGGGAAGTTGAAGTCTTCTTGCTTGATGTCCCAGAGTGTCTTCCCTGTGCTGCCGACAGGCATAGACTGCCAGTCTTTCGCTGCTAGGAAGGTCTCGATGTCACCATGCTGCCAATTGAGTGACGCATAGATTGCTGACCGGCGACTGCCACCTTGCATGACTCTGCGACCAATTTCGTTGATCATGTTCATCTTAGGGATAGGGCCGGATGCCTCACCGCCTGTGCGGCTGATGGTGGCTCCAGCAGGACGATAGACACTGTAGTCCACACCAATACCGCCACCTGTCATTAGGCAGCTCTCGGACTTCCAGCTCAGGTTTGCCCAATCTTCTCGAGTGTCTTCTTCTGCTTTGAGAAGATAACAGTTGTTGAAGAATTTGTTGGGACGGCCAGCGTAGTACAGATACCTACCCCCAGGAATAAACTTGAGGTCAGTGATGTACTGACGAAGCTGGGAGCGGTCTTCGAGACTCATGTGGTCACCACATACGTCTTCGACCAGTGTTTTCGCTAGGTCTGCCCATGTTTCACAACCATCGTGGGCGTACTTGTGTTTGAAGATGTCCTCGCTGAATTTAGAGCGGAACATCGGATTGTTGTTTGATTTGAAAGCCATATTTATTGCACCAAGTCTATTAGGATAGGGGGTTTGTAGTTCTTGCCTTTCAAGACCTTGCCGTCGTCACGTTTGACAGGCTTCCCACCCTCCAGCTTGGACATATTGCTTTCATGAACTCTATTGAACGCTACTTGCAGAGGAAGGCCGAAGGCATCGGCAAAACCAGAGATGACGTATTGAACGTCAGCTAGTTCTTTAAGGAGATGAGCTTTGTGTTCTGGCGTCACAGCCTTGTGATACCAGAGCAAGCCACCAATTCTGTCGGCGGCTTCTTTCAACTCCAATACTTCCTCCTGAATGAGCTTCATTCGGAGGTCGATTAATTCTAGGTTGAGGGTGGCTTTTCTATCCATCCCCATTGCTTTGTGAAACTCGCTCACACGGTCTTCACGTAATAAATCTCTTGTCACCAGTTTACCCCCTTTGTTTTTTCCATAAGCCTGATCATCTCGGTCAGATACCATTGAGCTTTCTTGGCATCCTCGAGGGGGTCGTTCTTATTCCAGAGGCGGGAACCGAGATATTTGAGTACTTGTGCATGGGCGACAGAGATTGACTCATATTCGCCAATGACATCGACTATGTAGTCCCAAGTCTCGATCTTTCCGCTGGTGTAGTGGGCAGGGTGATTGACGTTATCTTCAGCCATCAGGACTCCACAGTTTTACTTTGCTATTCTTCATGTCGTACTCGCCATGTCGGAGAATCCGAGCGAGTCTGGCCTGAAAAATTGCATCCTCTTCTGACAGCCCTGCTTTTGTGTAAGCCTTGACGACAGCTTCCCATGTCGGGTCGTCGTCTAGGATAGCAGTAGCTCTCTTCTCCCCGATCCCTTTGCATCCAGCATAGTTATCGGCTTGGTCGCCAGTGAGGACTTGTTTTAGGAAAAAGTAATCGGCCTGTTCAGGCGTTACTTCGACGATCTCATCATCCACTAGGTGTAGCCCAGGGATTTGCATCAGGTCTTTGTCGATGCTGTAGATGATTGGCTCTTCAAAAAGAGGCTCGTATGTTCCACAGATGCCAAGCACATCGTCAGCCTCGAGGCGAGGGTAGACAAGTGTTCGATATCTGGCAGTGCAGTATTCTCTGAGCATAGGCAGCATCATAGGTTTGCGCTGCTTTGCTCGGTTGGCCTTGTAGGTTTCGCAGAGTTCTTTTCTGAAATTGACCTTGTCAGTAAAAGCTACGATGACATCCGAAGCTCCCGACTTTTCGGTCAGGGTCTCCATCATGTCATCGAATTTTGCTTTTGTGTCGGACTCAGACGCCCAGAGTATCCAAGTGTCTTCGTCGTACTTAGTAGGGTGTTCCAGAGAAGCTGCTGCTTGGAAGGCCACGATATCCCCGTCAACGAGGAGCGTGTTCTTAGCCATGCGTTCTCCTAGTGTGTCTCAGCCCAGTTTGCACCGATGTTGTATTCACCAGTGAGTGGTACTTTGACATTGAAGTGGTCACCAGCTCGAGCAATGCAATCCACGATTAGCTTGCCGCATTCCTCTGAGATATCGGGATCACAGTCGAATTGCAGCTCGTCATGAATCCATGCGACTTGCTGGCATTTATGTTGCCACCCTCTAGAGCGTAGTTCTTTGTCTACCTCTACGAGCCACTGCTTACAGACCAGACTACCGTCCGACTGTAGGCTTGTGTTGAGGGAAGCGAAAACAGCACGTATGTGTAACTGTCTTCCGTCTAGTCCTGTCAGGTAGCCTTTCGTTTCAGCTTCCTTCTTAACAGACTGAACCAGTTTCTTGAGTGCTGGGACTTTCTCGAAGAAAGCCTTTTTAATTTCTTTTCCAGCAGATGCACCCTTACCGATAATGGAGCCAATCTTAGCGTCACCAGCACCGTAGAGAAATGCGTAGATAAACGTCTTCGCATCATTTCTAGTCGGTAAGCCAGCGGCAGTTTGGTTGGCTGTGTGGACATCCCCATCAACAACCTCCTTGGCATAAGCACCCTTGTCGTACTGCCACATTTTATTGGCAAGCATTCGCAGCTCGAGACCGGACACATCAGCACCGATCAGCACACGGCCTTTCGATGCAGTCCAGCAGGAGCGGCAGTCCTTGCCGTAGGGGGCATAGACGCTAGGTGTTTGGGCGGTGTTGGGAGACCTGTGCGTTGCACGGCCTGTCACAGCCCCATTGGTTATTACCTGACCGTGAATCCGTCCGGCCTTGATCTTCTTGAGCCAACCATTGGCCCCGTCAGATACCTGTCCGATACGCTTCTGGATCATCAGGTATTCACTGAGTAGCTTCGCCTCGGGGTATGGCAAGCTAGACAAAACTTTCTCGTCTACCTTCGCCCTACCGTCCTCGGTAAAGTCTTTGGGTTTCCAACCGTGGATAGCTTTCAGGCGGGACTCGATGTGCATACGAGAGCCTGGGTTGAACACCACAGTCTTTTTCTTCATGAAAGGTACGCCTTTGACGTACCCTCGGGTCTTGTTGTTTACCTTGGGTGTAAAGAGACCAAGCTCTTCTTCCCAAGGAGGGAATGCGTCCTGTAGTTCTGCTTCGAGTTCAGCTCTACGCTTATCCAGCGTATGTTTAAGTCGTAACGCAGCGTCCTCGTCAAAAGGAAAACCGCAACGCTCCTGTTCTGCAATCACCCACTTGACCTCATGTTCAAGTTCGGTAGCTACAGGAGAAACGCCTTTAGACTCGATGAGCTTCCACAGTCTATCAGTGACCTCCACATCCTGTTCGCAGTAGTACTGCATATCGGATGACCATTCTGACCAACCGCCATCATAGTCACCCTTGTAACACTTGAGCCTATGTCCCCATGCCTCTAGACGGTGCTTCCCTACTAGCTTGCGGGGAAAGCTCTCGTCTTGGGCTACTAAACGCCAATCTCGGTCACTGAGATCAGGGTAAAGCAATAGCGACATAATCAGAGTGTCACGCACCCGTGATTTTCGGATTCGGAACCACGGGTACACCTTCTTCAAGGCTGGGATGTCAAACGCTATGACGTTGTGACCTACTACAAGGTCAGCGTCCATGAGCATCTTGACACCAGTTTCCACCTCAGAAGGTGCGAAACTATAGGTTTCTTCAGTGTCTATATCCTTCAGACATAGGCAGTGGATGCGGTCTAGCTCGTCCAGCAATCCGTTACTCTCAAGGTCGAATATCAACCGCATCCGTGTCTCCTAGTACTCGAAGTATTTATGAAGAGCTTCCAGCTTGTCGTGGAAGTCAGCGATCTTGCCCAGCTCGATCTCCACCGCTTCTTGTATGTCTTGATGCTCACCAATACCCGCTGGGTGATTGAGGAGAACCTCGACGTTGGAAACGTGTCTTTTGATAAGACCTCGGAAGTGAGCGTCAGCGGCTTCTAGCAGGATGTTCCGCATCAGGAAGCCAGCGTGTAACGGACGTACTTTTGTCCTGTCACTGGGTGGTACTTGACGTTGCTGTTGATCTTGTGACCGTTTGTACGAAGCACAGAGATCACTTTGGTCAGCGATTGGATTGAGTATTCGACAATGGCCTCACGTACTGTGATTGACCCTGCCTTTTTAAGATGACGCATAATTTTATCGTGCTGTGTCATTCCGTTCCTTTTCTTCCATCCGTTGGATTCTAAAGATTGTGCTAGGTGGTTGAAGTAGCTGTGGAGAGCCTCCCATTGTGGATTTCTAGCCGCACACACGGCAGTGATGTCAGCCATCTCGAAGATGGTGTCGTCAGTAGATATCTCCATTCTGGGGAGCCTCCGTTGTTACCTCGACAAGTCTTCCTGTCACCTCGTCGTAGTTGAGCTGACAACACTCGCCAGTCATGCCACTGAAGCGATTCTTCAGGACTCGAACCGTCGTTTGATTACGGTTCTCCCCCTGCTGATCTCTCTCGAGACCAATCACAACATCAGATGTCTGGGCGATACTTTGGGAGCCACGGAGATGACTAAGGCTAGTCGTAACTCCATTTTCGTGGCCTCTGTTTCCCTCAAGGCGGCGTAGGTGTGCCACCATGATGAGACCTACGCCTGTCTCTTCAACAAGACTGCGTAGCTTGGTAACCATGATATCGAGGGCTTTACGGTCATCTACATCGAGACCCGCAACAGCAATCGAGATATGGTCGAACACAATGAAATCACACTTGAGACCAACAGCCATGTATCGGAGCTTTTCGATAAGCACCTCGGGATCGGTAGAACCGAAGCTGTCGTATAAGTGTAATCTGTCTGTGCTTGTGACGGCATCGAATGCCTCACGTAGTTTGCCTTCATCTGTATTTGAATTTACGTGAAGGACTTCATTCATGTGGATGCCCAGAATGCCCTGCATCGTCCGACGCAAGCCTTCCTCGAGCATCATCATGCCCACGGTCATCTCTTTGTTCATGAGAAGGTCGTAGGCAATCTCACGGACGAATGCCGATTTACCGACGCCCGTACCCGCTGTGATTGTAGTCAGCTCCCTGAGACCTAAACCATAGGTGGGGGTGTTAAGCCCTGCGAATGGATAAGGCACACGGAAGCTCTCGTTGCTGCCTGAGACCTCTTCCCAGAGATCAGCAGCGTTCACAATGCCGTCTGGACGGTACTGCTTGGCACCCCAGATCGCATCGATAACCTCTGAGCCACGCCCTGCGATAAGCATATCACTGGCGTCTTTCAGCGGTAGGTGGGCTATGTGAGCTTTCCCTGGCGATAGGAGCTTTGCGCACTCTAGTGCTGCATCCTGACCGGCAGGGTCGCTGTCAAACATGAACACACACTTCTCGAACTTCTCGAGGAAGCTAATGTTCTTTCGGATAGCCCTTGACGCACCCGCTGCCCCATTAGGAACGGATACCACTGGATATTTGTTGTTCTGGAGCTGGGATATTGAGAGGGCATCTAGTTCGCCCTCACATACCACTATCATCCTGCCTGTATCACGCCACAGCCAGTCGCCATAGAGACCTACGCTTTTGGAGTCACCAATCCAGACGAAAGATTTGTCAGGGTAGCGAACCTTGGCAGCGACAGGTCGGCGTTTTTGATTATAGTAGTAAGCTAGGTGAGCTGGCTTGCCAGCGTGATCACCGAGTTTATATCCCCATTTCGCACAGGTGTCCTCGGTGATACGCCTTGACGCAATAGCTCTCGTTTCGCCCGTGACCTTGAATACTTGGTTTTCACCTTTGTCTTCCGTGATCGATAGAGGGGCGACCCAAGACTTTTCGCCATCGGATTGCTCTTGCTCATGATATCCACATCCAAAACAAAAACCGTGTCCATCGTCATATCGAGCTAAATTATCTTTGGAGCCACAGCTCGGACACGGTTCGTGGTTAGTAAACTGCGACTCTTCCATGTCACTCCTTTAGCCACTCCAGCGGAAGAACACTGTTGGAATACAGGTAGCCATTACGCTCGGCCCACATTCCGTAGGTGGTCTTCGATTGCTTGGATATTTTTTGATTGGCGTTTGAAAAGATGAACCTGATGTCAAGATCAGGATGCTGGTCTTTTACCAAGAGCATTTTCTGACGATCTGCTGTCAGGAAGCGGCCCTTGGTCTCAATGATAATACCGTTGGGTAGTACAAAGTCTGGAGTGTACCGAGCCTTCTTGGCCGGTCTCAGGTAGTCAATGCGTAGGGTCTCATATTCAAACTCGACGCCTTTTTCGATCAGCTCTTGAGCAATACGTTCCTCAAGCCCTGATCTGTAACCATTACCTGTTTTTGATGCCCACCCGCCGCTATTAGTAGAAGCCGTCTGCTTCTTGCGACGTAGCGTCGGCATCTGTTGCATCTCCAGTATTTGTTTCGGCTGGAGGTGTGTCGAAGCTGGCTTCTTCACCCTCGCCAAACGGATTGGCCTCTTGTTGTGGCTCTTTCACTTCCTCGACCAGTACGCTCATCGGTTGAAGTGACACGCCTTTTTTCTCCGCTTGCCAGCAGTAGACTGCGAACTCAACTTTGATGGATGAACCACCACCAATTTTGTCTGTGCGCTCTTCTGGGTCACGGAAGAAAACTCGAGGACGGCGGTTCCACAACTCGCCATCTCTGTTGAGGCGGTTGGCGACACGAATCTTGATGATCACATCACCTGTGGCATTACCGTCTTTGTCCTCTTCCATCTTCCACATGGAATTGTCATTTTTACTGGGAGCCTTGCCTGTCCACTCTTTGTAGACTTGACCAAGCTCTTCCATCAGCTCTTTCGCTTCCTCAACAGGAACACGGATGTCTGCTTTATATTGCCCAAGTTTGTTAAAATGGGTGTCAGGACGGACAAGCCTTGGATAGAACGCCTTGGCGGTCATCGTCATGCCCGTGTATTTTCCAGATTTTTCATTCAGATATTTCATCCAAATCCTCGATTAGGTAGAATGTTGTTGCGTAGCTCGAGATGAACTGGAGCTGCTTTTGTGTCAGGACAACGGTTTGAAGGATGAGGTTATCTTCATCGACTTTTTCGCCAGCCTCGATGTCTTCTTCGGTGGCTTGTCTGATCTGCATCAGTAAGAATTTGTCATCTTCAATGATGTATCCCATTAGAGCTGGGATGGTGTTGTCGTGGGTGTCATCATCCACTTCGTAAATGTTGGCGACAGTCAGATCGATTTTCTGTGACTGCTTTTTAGTAAAGCCCTTGAAGTGGATTACGTTGTCAGATGTCATCGAACATCCTCTGTAAAAAATGTTCACAAGTGTAAGTGTCTGACATGGCTAATGCCGGATACAGACGCTCAAAGGTTTCTTCATTGATCCCGTTGATTGCTTTACGGGTCTGGAAGGCATTGCGGATAATCTCCACAACAGGATGTAGTTGATCGAAGTTATGTTTCATTTCCGTTGGTTCCCTTCTAGTGGGCGTTGTAAGTCGTAAGGCTCCTGTATATGTAAGTATTATGAAAAGAAAAACTCACTGTCGAAGACCCCATCGATATCCAGCTCACCTTTTTCTGGGTATAGCTCATGCTCGAATGGCAGGGACTGGTACAGCTCCGCTAGCGGATCAGTCTTGACATACATATCCACAAAGCTCGGCTTCACGCACTTTTCGATGAACGTCGGCATCTGCGCTGCGTGGACTCCGAAGCTGTCATGGATCATAGCAAAGCTCTTGATACCTTCCTCGACCCCACGGTTCACCGCCATGCGAAGATGGGTTGCATCGAGGCTATGAACGAAGTTAGGGGCAACAGACAACGCCATGTCTTTAGAATCCAGCTTCGGTGTGTCATTGTAGTACGTAAGCGAAACCCTTCCGTTCATGTAAGTATCTTGTCGATGTTTTTTCTGGGACGCTCGATACTGTACGACCTGAAAGCCGTCAGGTGTTACCCAAGTCATCCGCTTGTCATATCCAGAGCAGTCGAGCTTGTTGTGGTACTTAGTCCACTCCCGTGCCACTGAGGACAACCAATCCATGGCTATCTTACCTTTGACCACAACCTGATCGATAGCTGTCCAGATGTGACGGGCCAGCATGATGACCATCTCTTTGTCTTTCGACTTGTCCCACATCCGCTGGTGACCAGCCTTGAGCTTGTCGTCGTATCCCTCTTGGGTGTACTCCATGCAGCTCGAGAACTTACCGGCGTATGGGATGACCATGGTCTGACGCTTGGTCATCTTCCTGTCGATACCAAACTTGACCCACAGGTGGGCATCAGCCGACCCTTCAGCCAGCAGTAGCTCCTTGGTCACATCAGCCACATCTTGGTAGATGTCTTGCCGAGGTAATCCTGGGATCAGGTTTACACTACGTCCACCAACCTCATCCCGCAGCATCGCTGAATAGTGCTGAAGGCCGCTGCAAGTTGCATCAACGTGGCAGGGGAAGTGTGAGATGAAAGCCTCACCGTTTGCGTTGGTCTCGAGGAAGTCTGCCCATTCCATGGCAAAGCTCAGGAACATGAATGGCTCATCGGCATCAAGCCACTCGAGATTTTTACGCCAATCCCTGCCGCACTTCACGATCCATTCTTCGTTGGCGACAACCCAGTCAGCCCGATCCTGAAGGGACACCTTGTCGTTCCCCCAAGCATTCGCTCCGGCCACAGCAAGCCAAGCTGCCTGTTCCATGTCGCTGATCTCAATACCGTTGGCGAACTCCAGCATCGATTTACCAAAGTCAGCCGCCTGTGGATTCAGGAACGCTGGGAGCGGGTAGGCTCGGCCCCTGACATCGAGGTTGTGCGGAAAGTATATCTCATGGAACGGCTGAAACTTACGGGCGATCTGTAACGTATAGATCACCGACAGCCGCTTCGAGATGTCCTCACGGTTCCTCGAGCGGATCAGGAAGACCTCGAGGTTGTGCTTTTTCTTTACATCCTCGTCAGTATCGTACCCGACAGGTTTCGGTGGTATCTGCACCTCATCAACCGTTGGGATTCCCCCTCGGTCACCTCCAAGCTCGTTGAAGACATAATCGAGGGCATCCACCATGCGGCGTTTGACCCGCCAAGGGGTCTCTTGGATGGCGTTGATGGCCGGAAGGGTCTGAGACCAATCCATGTGCATCATACGCTCAATGTCCCGCTTACCGGCACCTTTGATGATGCTGTACTTCTTGACCTTGCCTCGGTTCATGTACCCGCCTTTGAACAGGTTGAACTCAGCAGACCATGGGCGAGGCTTGACGACCATCGGTAGGTACAACGTGAAATCCATCACAGACCGCTTACAAGCCTCCTCAACGTGATCTACCAGCTCCTTGGTGGGTAGGATGTACGTTTTGGTGTGGTCGTACTCTATGAGGCCCGTAGCCTCCATGAACAGGCTCATCATTGCATAGCCAATCAGCAAGCACTCACGCTGCGACCAGCCACGCCACTCGACCTGTTCCGCATCGAAATACATCCGGTATGTGCGAAGACGCCAATGGGGAGGGTAGGTGCGTCGATCCATGTCCTTGGTGATCTTGTCCAGAAGGTTCTTTCGTTCCTCGACGGAACCGAAGTGCTTCAGACGCCACTCAGTGTGAATCGCATCGACTGCCTTGATGCAGAACGATGTGCGTTTGATTGGCTTGTTCGAGAATAGCGGAATCAGGTTGTACACCTGTTTCACGAAAAGGTATGAGATGACCTCTGGATCGAGACCAGTTTGACGTAGGTATTCAGCAGCCCTTGCTCCCCGACCACCACTCTTCCTAGACAGGAACGAGATTACAGTCTCAGCAAAACGACGCTGGGTAGAAGAGACATAACGTGACCCGATCTTAGAATCAGACCAAGACCCTCTAGAGTTAGACTTTAAGTTATCTTTAGTTAATCTAGAGTACGAATTATCATATATCTCTGTTTCTATTTTTTCTTGCAAGACGCTATTACTATAGTCTGTGCCATAAGCTGACTCTAAGTAATCTTTAGTATCCATGCTCAGATTCTCCTCTGCCCTTCTAGTGGGTGTTGTAAGTTTTTACAGAAGCAGTGTGACCCCGCTTCTAAGTCCCTTACATATGTGTAAGTGTATATCCAGATCTAAGGCAATGCAGTGATTACAACGCCTTAGTGATGTTTATGTATGTGTAAGAGAGTCTGAAAGGATTTTAAGACTCTTGTGAAGGTGGTGGGGACACCGAGACTCGAACTCGGAAGTCATTGCTGACTACGGGTTTTAAGCCCGTTGCGTTTACCAATTTCGCCATGCCCCCGTGCCATATATGTCACCGTGTGTCACAGGTCGTGTCACACTATCATCCTTGCTCCAAAGCATCAAGACAGACATCCAGATCACTGGGTGCTAAGTGACTGTAACGCATGGTCATTGCTATGGTCGAGTGACCCAGCCAGACCTGTACACGCCTAATGTCCACACCGGATTGCACAAGCCTCGAAGCACAGGTGTGACGCATGACATGAGGGACAACATCATTGCCCAGCCCTGCCATGCCTCTAGCCTTCTCGAAGATCGAGCGGTAGGTGTACCTGTTGATGTGACCGAAGGGCTTGTCAGTGTCCTTTGGGCAACGCTCGAGGATGCTACGGCAACGCTGGGTCATCGGGATGGTACGAGGCTTGCCGCTCTTGGTTAGCCACAGGGTGACCTTGCCGTCACTGTAGTCAGCCCAAGTAAACTTCAACGCCTCACCCATGCGGAACCCTGAGTCGATCAGGAATGCAGTGAAGTCACCATACTCAGGACGCATGAAGGTCAGCTTCTCGAGCAGACGGGCTTCCTCGGCATCTGTGAGGAACCTGAGCCGACCTACGCCTTCCTTTCGGCGGTAGGCTGAGATGTCAGGCTTGTCCTTCAAGACCTTTGTCTTCTTGGCCTGTGTCAGCACTTTCGACAGGGCTGCTAGTTTCCTGTTGATTGTACCGTCAGCGTTGCGTCGTTGCTTCAGCTCACTGACGATGGTCTCGAGGTGCTGGTCAGTGAACATGGACACAGGGATGTCATTGACGATCTGTGCGATTTCCCTGAGCTGTGCCACAACCTTCTGCCCATGGTCAGTGTCACCCCACAGCACAGGATGGATGCGCCTGTAGTACTGTGTGAAGGTCTCTGAGCTAGGGGCTACACCCTCGGAGCTGATAGGCTCACCTCGGGCTATTGCTAGCCGTACAGAGGCTTCCCACAGCTCGGCCTCGGCCTCAGTTGCGAAGTTCTTTCTGTGGCGTTGGTTGCCACTCTTTACGTCGCCTTGCCATTGCTTCCCACGCTGTCTCGCCATTGCGGTGTCTCCATTGTTGCCAGTATTTGTTGCGGAAGTGAGGTGAAAATATCTGTGCTGAATATTCACTGTTCGCCAAGTAGAGGGTCTTCTTGTAGTAAGCCCCTTGTTTCTGTAAGTCTTGGGCCAACAAGTAATCACCTTCCCATTCTGCCTCACTCGAGGCGAACATCATGAAGCTGTGTGCCTCATGGGTGTTCAGTCCGTGATCATTTGCAGGTAAATACTCTTTCATGAAATGCCTTTCCTGCTTTGGTAAGTTTAACGACTCTGTAGCGTTCATCCTGGGGATCAGGATACGACTCGATAAACTCTAAGCCTTTAGCCTGTTTCCGTTTATCCTTCCACTTTCCCCACCATTTGATACACCGTGATGCTGTGGCGTTGCTGAGACCAAGGTATTGCTCCAGATCGTACTGGTGTTTACCTTCATTCTCCGCAACCCACATCAGCGTCAGGATGTATGTCAGAGGCATGGCTGGATACAAGTTGTAGAATTGTTCAAGAACCCCCTTTATTTGGATCGTATGTTGCATTGATGTACCTTCCCTCATTTATAGTCCGTAGGGCGACTCATTCACGACTCAACTCAAGAAACCAATCTTGCTTACCGATACGTAAGTAGACCCCATAGGAAAGTATTTCAAGTTGAAAGTATGTAGTGATATTGATTTTGAAATACGGTTCGTCCATACGGTTCTACCTTTCGAAGAATTTAATGGTGGGGCTGTAGGCCAATCGGCATCCGCACGAATACAGTACAGATTACGCTCGGACTTAGCCTTTCCGATATAAGTTGCGTGTTCCATAGTTGCTCCAAAAGGATACGGTTGTGTGAATCTTATACATGGGGGCAGTGGGTGCAGATGTCAAGGGCTTACAGAAGTAAATATATAAATGGAA